>Ga0157364_1001233_pt1 | contig 21129 bp, 20 predicted proteins | sample AttsexASBM2_FD_111476 | JGI IMG/M metagenome (GOLD analysis project Ga0157364, IMG submission 111476) | Fungus gardens microbial communities from leaf cutter ant in Ribeirão Preto, State of São Paulo, Brazil - Atta sexdens ASBM2 | ecosystem: Host-associated > Fungi > Mycelium > Unclassified ...
CTATATTTTATGTTATAAATTTTTTATATATATTATTATATATATTAATATATATTATAGAAAAAAAAATATATATATATATATATATATATATATATATATATATATATATTATTTCATTATCAAAGTTAATTTCATCATGTTACTGTATTTAGATGTATACTAATCCAATGTAATGCGAATAGTATAATTTAGAGATACATACCTAATTCAGCAATGGCGCGTGACAATACGGTTGTAGCGTCCAAGTGAGCAAAAGTGGTAGCAGGAGCAGGATCTGTTAAGTCATCAGCAGGTACATAAATGGCTTGAACAGAGGTGATAGATCCCTTTGTCGTCGTGGTAATACGTTCTTGCATAGTACCCATATCAGTAGCCAATGTAGGTTGATAGCCCACAGCAGATGGAATACGACCCAACAAAGCAGATACCTAAAAACATGTATCATATACAAAGTGACAAAAAGTTCCAGACGGATGAAGCATTTCAAAAATAAGATATTTGAAAAAAATATTTTATAGAAAAATGTAGAATTTCAATGCATCAAATAATGATACCCAGTTAAATAGTATCACATACATTACGATGAATTCATTCGTGTACGCTCACGCCTGCCCTCTAAGAGATAGACATTATCTGCACCGTGGTGTTTTCGCCTCGAGATCTCGAGTTGCGTTAGCAATATAGTAGTACTACATATATACAAACGATATCTATCTCTCACTTAGATAGTACTTAAAACCTTCAATACGCATGCGTGTATTGAAGGTAGTCAATAGTACAAATATGTTGATTAATACAATACACGCAATGTGCGTTTCCTAACCAATCTTATCTGCATGTATGGAAGTAAGAAGTCCGATCTCTTATTCTCTATTGTCTTCGCATACCTCCCACTTCCAAAAAAAAGGCTATGCTAGCAATATAGGAGTATTACATATATGGCAAGACGTACAATTTGACGTATTAACATATCATAATTATATAATGCAATAAGAAATATAACTTCTATATTCACTACTTTTTTATAATTTCTATACCAGATAGTAGGAATAGAATACGCAGACGTATTATTATTAGACGCTTTTAACCATGTTGAACCATTTCATTCTTATTGTTTATAAAAAAGCAAAGATAACTAATAGTAGCGAGCGTTATGAATGTCAAGTAGAACGCAGTTCTAATAAAATATGAAAAGTCATATCATTATTTTTTTAATACTTTCAATATCAGTATGCATTACTACTAATATGTATTCTGAAAAAATGTATATTTATTGAAAAAATTCTATAATCACTTTTTTTAGATCTAAATCCTAAAATTTCAAAGTCAAATTTTTCCTTGATGTTTCCTTATTCCTAAGATAAGTAATATACCATTTAAATCCGCTTGAGATTTAATATCCTTTATTAAATAAATTATTTTTATTTACCTCGGAACCAGCCTGAGTAAACCTGAAGATGTTATCAATGAATAGTAGTACATCCTGACCTTCCTGATCACGGAAGTACTCAGCGACGGTGAGACCAGTGAGAGCTACGCGAGCACGGGCGCCAGGTGGTTCATTCATCTGCCCATAAACTAATGCTACTTTAGAAGTCTTGTCCTTGAGAGAAATTACACCAGATTCGATCATCTCATGATAGAGATCGTTACCCTCGCGCGTTCTTTCACCCACGCCAGCAAACACTGAATAACCACCGTGAGCCTTGGCCACATTGTTGATTAATTCCATGATAAGTACAGTTTTTCCGACTCCCGCACCACCAAATAGACCTGTTATATTAAAGTATTTCATAATATTAAGATAATTAATAATTCCAATAATATTATTAAACAAAACCAATTGAATTTTATGTTTTCAAAGCTCTAATACTATCGCAAATTATGTCATACCAATCTTTCCACCCTTAGCATAGGGAGCCAGCAAATCCACGACTTTGATGCCAGTGACTAGAATTTCTTGTTCAACGGACATCTCTACAAATTCAGGAGCATCTGCATGAATAGGGGCCAACTTATCTGTGGGAATAGGTCCACGTTCATCAATGGGTTCACCAATTACATTGATGATACGACCTAAGGTTTCGGCTCCCACAGGAATACGAATAGGGAATCCAGAGTCTAACACATTTTGACCACGTACCAAACCCTCCGTACCTATAACAGTAAGAGTGATTTATTATTGAATCGACAAAATCACTTATATTTATACTTATATTTATGCACAAAAAATCTATAATTAAGCAATGTCATCAATTTTGATCTGTTTATATAAAAGTTACTAGCAAAAACATTCAGCTTGGTAGCCTTCGTAGCCTTTTTATATTATTAGTTTATTTTTAAATAAATATATATTCAAAAATAGGATCGATAAGATTAAATTTAATTAAATATGAAAAATACCTATTTTTGTTTGAAGCGAATTTTACAAATAACACTATCCAATTGTCACTCACCAATCTGGATGAAACTATGCACACTTGTTTAACATCGAAAAATATCGAAGCCGTGTTTTTCTATTTTTCTCCAAAATGAATTTTAAGAGTTGAAATTATCCCTCAACCATCGCCAAAAATGTGTTATCTTGCCAAGAATTACTCCAAGCATATAGATGGCAACGAAATATGTTTCCGACAAAAGTTGTAGAGTTAATAAAGAACTATGTAATGATGTCCTTTATACATTTATTGGAGTCGTGCTGCTTCATTAAATCCTCATTTTCATCTTATTTTTGCTATTTTTTGAAGTTAGCATTGAAAAAAATCAACTTGACCTCCAAACAACCTTGACAAATTAACCTCCCAAAATCAAGGTAAGGTTTCAATCCTTAAAATTAATTTTGAAAAAAAATAGAAAAACATAGGTTTAATATTTTATAATGTTAAACAAATGTGCATAGTTTCATCCAGATTGGTAAGTGATAGTTGGATAATATTACTTGTTAGTGCTATTTTAGATCTATAATTAAATTTATATAAATCTCTTACATATTGCGATAAATAATATACACAAAATATTACCATCCATAGCAATGGTGCGCACTGTATTTTCTCCAAGATGTTGGGCGACTTCGAGTACCAGTCTAGGTGTACGATTCTGTACCTCCAAAGCGTTAAGTATAGGTGGGAGAGCATCATCGAATTGTACATCAACAACAGCACCAATGACAGCAACTACCTTTCCTTGTGCACCACCTTTGGAAGCAACAGCTGCGGCTTTGGCAGCATAATCTCTTTCTATTTAAGATAATTAAATTTTACATTTAAACCTCAAAAAATTTATATATAATTATATACATGTAAAAAGAAATTGTGTACACTTATCCAAAAAGTAAAAAAAAAATCTACCAATTTTTGTTAAGTTTTTGTGAGATATGTTAAAATTCAGTGATAATTATAGCAGCAGTGATAATTAATAATTACATAATATATTTTAGACAAACAGGTGCTTTTCAATATTTAACACATCTTGATACAAACGTATACAGAAATGCATAAAGTATAGCATTGTGCATGATTCAGATTTGAATCATTAGATTTGGAACAGAACGTGTATGCTGTGTATAGTTTCAATTTGTTTCAAGTAGAATTAGAATTAGTTTCAAATGTAGCTTTTTCCACTTGTATCCTAATTTATATCAAGCTTGGTACGCGTAGACAGTAGTAACTTTATATTAAATTATCTTAATTTCGGCAATACATTTAAAGATGTACTGACTAGTATAATATGCACCTATATGATTAATTAGTGTATACGTCATATCGTGTATATGTTTACACGCATCGCTGAAATTAAGTTAATTTAATAGATAATTTAAACGCGAAAATTTGCATTAGCTCTGCGAGCTTGATCTTTGAATCCGGATGCTCGATTAACTCTCAAAATGTTAATATCAAACGCAGAGATAATGTAGCAGAAAGATGCAAGTTGCCGAACGATTTTCGAGATGAAAGAATAAATAATGCCTGCAACTTGCAAAATCAAACACAGATAAAATACAATTGATTAAATACTTTTCTTTGGAATAAGTAGTGCTCAAATTATTGCTAAGAAAAGATCAGAGGGTCAATCATGTAAAAAAAATAGATCTGTTCACGTTGCATGAAATCATCAAATATTTTTGCACTTAAAATGAGATACATATTTTGCCTTAAAAAAAGAGAAAGCGAAGATGTCGAGTGCCAAAAGTGCAAGTAACATGAAGAGATTTATTTTTTTCTTAGAGTAAAATAATGAAAAAAAAAAAATATATATATATACACACACACACACACATACATATATATAAAAATTTTCACTTATCACGTTTCCGCCTTAGAGAAAATGTTACATGATCGATATCTAGATTTTAATGTTCTACAAAATATTCTAGAATAACACTTTCAGAACATTTTCTGACAATCATAATGAATTAACTCCATCTATAGATATATGTTTCCATAAATAAGTACATTAAATGTTTTTATTTATTGTTCTAAAAGAAGTTAATTTCAATGTACTTCAAAAACTTTGCGACATTGCAAACTCGAGGAATATGTTACGTAACATGAAAACATATATATAACCATCAAAATTAATTCTTTGAAACCTTTACAACATAATTTTTATATATATTTCGAAATATGCTCTTCAAAATATAATTAAATAGAAAAAAATATTGAAGAAAAGAACAGCAACCGACAATTGTTTCGAAATAATTGTCAAACAAATTATAAAAACAAACATTTTATATAACGAAATATTTCTCCCCGATCAAGACACTGAGAAATACACCATTTATAATCACACTTACCTGCAGAATTTTATAAACGGGATAAAAGAACAAGTTAAAAGAACAAGTCGCCATATTGTTAAATGGAATTCACACCAATCGACTACCGATTATATAACCAACAAATAATTTTTTTCAAATGGTCCGTAAGAAATTCAGTATATATGTTATGAACGAGATAATTGTTGATAATTCTGAATTACTCGATTTCACATAGAATATTATAAAAATAAATCCAAACAAATATTTCAACAGTGTCACGCCAATTGCCGATTATTCCATTAGTAATCGAAAATATCGAAAAATATGTACTCACTGTTGATAGCGAGGACGCCTGATACTTTAGCGATTTCATTTTGCAAAAGGGAAGGTTTAATAATTCTCAAGGAGGCAGGAACTGCTTTCGTTACAGCGTTTAAAATCATTTTCGATCAACTAACAAAAGATCATCGAATACTACTGTGCCGATCAGTGTGGTCTGATCGCCCGATGTGATCACTGTGGGCAGCAATGTTGCCAAATGTTTTTATCACCCTAGAGCGGCCTGGGATTCTTTCAAACTTCACTAAAGCCTATTGCCCAATTTACATCAGCTGTGTTCCAAAATTTACTGCCACTAAAAATCTATAGTTTACGTACGTGCACTATAGATTTTCAGTACTGATAGTAAATTTTGGAACACAGCCATCGTGTATGATACACGTAGAGTTCTACATTTATAAGCACGGAGGAGAAATAAGAAGAAGACCAAGCTTGAGGTCTGAAAATAGGCTCGAATTCGAAACACGGTGTTGGAAAACCCATGGAAAATCGAACTGATTTTAATGCCATGCGAGAAAGGTTGAAAGTATTGACGGTCAAACTAGAACACTATTGCCCGTATTCATAGTCAGGCCTTATATTTAAGGCTTCCTTAAATTTATCTTCAGATACTCTATGAATTATTTCATTGGCTATTGAGCATCATAAAGATAAATTTAAGGAAGCCTTAAGTACAAAGTCTGACTATGAACCACAGGCATATTAGGCTGCGTTCCCATTTCGTTTCAGTGCAGTATCCAATAGCCGTCTTTGTGCTGGATATTGTTGCTGGAAAAGCATTCTCAAATGGATACTGGCTAGTGACATCGCATCTCGTTTATCAGACAGTTTTAGATTATGAGAGAATACGTGTGAGAAACTGCAATGTATAATGTCATTAGCCAATATCCAGTCATTTGGGAACTTCTCCATATAGTATCCAACAAAATGGCGGTTACTAGATACTGCACTGAAATGAAATAGGAATGCAGCCTATGGCCTAGTTTCCATTGAAGCCAATGAAATAATTCATACAGTATCTAAAAATAAATTTAAGGAAGCTTTAAATATAAGGCCTGATTATGAATACGCATATATATATATATATTATAGGTCTAGTTTCCACCGAGAGTTTAAACCGGATCAGAATATAACAACCAACTACAGTCGAGCATTCCACCGTCGTTCGTACATACTGTAATTGGTTGATTCTTACTTTCTGATCCGACTTAAATTCTTGTTGAGCATCTAAAGATAAATTTAAGGAAGTTTTAAGTACAAGGTCTGACTGGATGTTTTCTAACAACATATACAGATAACACTGTGTCTTACACAAAGTGTTTCAACTATAACAGTGTTACACTGCTCGATATAGTAAAAAGCTAAGTACGAGCGTGTAAAATATGTCAATGTTATCAACTTTTCAAAAAGTTATTTGATAGCTGTATTTATTTTGCAATAAAATCTTCAAAAATCGTCAATTTTGAAAAAATTATAATTTAAGTCTAAATAAAAATCATAAATTATAAGAATAGAATGGAAGACTGCAATGCATTCTGATATTACACTATGAAACTGCGTTCCAAAGTACTTTTACAGTGGAACACAATCTCTGTGTCCTAGTTGGAAAACAGCCACTATGAATACGGGCATAGGACTCTAGATTCTGGTAGAGCACCTGCGACTTGCGACGTTATGACCAATGTAGATTAGGCTTAAAACAAGCAGCAGCAGCAATAGCAATTCCAAAAACTTCTATTAACCTCGTCTTATTTTATTTTTACTAAATTTGTTAAATATATTAAAGTACCACGCGGAGTGGTACAAGACTCTACATTTTGCTTCCAATCGGAGGTTTTTATCGACAAAAAAATTTTTTACAAAAAAAAAAATTTTGACAATACTACTTATTTCGTCATATTGTGTTTACAAAGATCGAGAAGCAGAAATGGAATCTACGTCTAGTAAAGTGAGTATCATCACGATTTATTAAGTTTTTTTTTTTTAATTCTCACACAATATTTATCACTACATTATGTTGAGTACTTATTATATTACTTACACTATTTGTATTTTTATTTTAGTGTAATATAATATTTTTTTCTAATATTATCTCTAAAATGGTAAATTTCTTTATTCATTCCTCAAATTATTTTTTTTTAGTTTTTAACAATTTTTTAGAATTTATTTTAATATTAACATTATTACTTATTAATCTTTTATCTAACATAAGGAAGAAACAATAATAATGAAATTGATATATAGAACAATTGATAATTTTTAATGGGAAATTATAATTATAGGATGAACAGAATAATCAGGAAGATTCAGACTCTTCAGAAATGGATGAGACAGAACCTAGATTAAAATATGTTAGAATACGTAATGATTTGGAACATATTCTGCAAAATGATGCAGCTAGCTGCATTGCTGTACATCCAAAAGTAAGAATCATCTATGAGTAATGTAGAATTTTTATTTTTAAGTATATTAAATTTTTTAATAATGGTAATTAGTTGAACTTAGTTTCCTTACCTCCGATATTGATAAAATTAGATTCAAAATTAGATTTTGAACGAATCTGGAGAAAAGAATTGCTGTGTCCTGTGAATCAAGATATTGATTGTTAAAGTTGATAGATATTCAGGTTGGAAAATCTGTCACATTGGTGATTTGTTACACAAATTCTCTGTTTTATAAACACAAATTCTTTACTTTAAAAACAAATTCTCTGCTTAAAAAATACAAATTTTCTACTTTGGAAACATAAATTATTTTCTACATAATTTTTGATTTTACAATAGAGAATTTGTTTTTAAAGCAGATGCATATCTAATCAAGACAAATTCTCTGTTGTAAAACAAAAATTATATAAAAAATAATTTGTGTTTTTAAAATACAAAACAGGGAATTTATAGTTTTAAAAGAATTTGTGCTTTTAAAGCAGAAAATTTGTTTTTAAAGCAGGGAATTTGCGTAATTGAAGTAAAAATACTTCTTCTAACCTTTCAATTCTCATATTCTTCTATGCGACAGACCTAAACTGAATAGTCGTCAACTGTAATGATTAATACCTCAGTCTAGTAGGATAGAGCAACACCTTTTTTGCCAAATTCGTTTCATTTCATGCAAAAATGCGTCAAATGATCCTAATTTTATTAATCATTGATAAGAAGACTAAACTCGACAATTATCTTATTGTAACTTTATGAATACGGATAAAAAGGATATTGATTTTTTTAAATTAATTTTATTCTTTTGGTATAGTTCCTTTGTCTGGGATCACATTGGGGAATGATCCATCTTTTAGACCATCAAGGAAATAATATAAAATCTAAAATGCTACAGGCACATACAGTAGCGGTCAATCAGATATCCATAGACTATAATGGAGATTTTATCGCCTCTTGCAGTGATGATGGAAAGGTTTTTATTTATGGACTGTATAGTACAGAAAACAATCATAATATGAGCATGGGTAGACTAGTCAAGAGTATAGCAATTGACCCAAATTATAAAAGTGGTAGTGGCAGAAGATTTATTACAGGTTTAATCTCTTTAACTTTTAAATTTTTATAGCATATATGATATCTTTTGGAATTTACAATAAAATTAATTTTTGAAATATTAACTAACTTTGAAATATAACTTTAATTTTTAATAAATAAATAAATATTTGTAACCCTTAGGCGATGACAAGTTAATTCTTTATGAAAAGACTTTTCTGGCTAGGATGAAGCCAACAGTACTTTGTGAAGCAGAGGGTGGAGTCAGATCTGTTGCATGGTTCGGTCACTTTGTTGCATGGGCTTCTGATACTGGCGTGAGAGTTTATGATCTTGATGCTAGATGTTCATTAGGACTCATCAAGTGGTCCTGTACTGCAGAGTAAGCATCGCAGAAAAGTGTATATACAATCAGGGCTGGGCATTTGAAATACTTTTGAATAACAGTATTTGTATTTTGTATTTTGTATTTGAATAACACTATTGTATTTTGTACTTCAGCGTAGCACATAAAAGTATTTTATATATTTCATGTGGGCTTTGTATATTATTTCATGCAGAGTATCACCAGAACATTATAGGTGCAATTTGCAGTGGTCAGACGATAAGACACTATTGATTGGATGGGTAGACATTGTGCGCATCTGTCATATTAGGAAACGTACTATGCAAGAAATGGTCAATCGAGATTTGCCCGAATTTGTAGTGGATCCAGGTAATCAATAAAGTGTATTTATTCTTTTTTAAAATACCTTTTAATGTGGAAATATTGGAATGAGTCCAGACTAAATTAGCAAAAACATATATTATAAACAAAATACTTAGAGATATACATAATTGTGAGTGATCTTGCTTTGATACATTGTAAAGAAATAAAATACATTTGTCAGCATAAATTTAAGTCAGTCTGTATTTGTGGTGTTTATAAAACAAACTTGAATTGCATTCGAAAATGCACATCGAATATCTTCAAATGTCATCCTATCCTTGTTATTCATTGAATATTAAACAAGGATAAATACTTGGAGACATTCGGTATATTTCTGAACGCAGTCTTAGTTTATTTATCTTTTCGCATTTAACCTTACAATGCTATTACTATTGAATGAATAATTGTTATCAACACATAAATTTTACGTACAAAGAAATAGGCCATTTTTATAATACAGTTTTAAAATACATTTTTAAAAACAAAATATTTCTAGATTTTTCTAAACACAAATAACCTAATTATTAATTTAAATGATGAAAAGAAAAAAGGTAGCACTTTATCAAATTCAATTTTGAAATAATATGGATTTTGTACTCCAATTGTACCTCCATATGTGCGACTTTTTATATACTTAAAAAAAAAATATATATATATATATATATATATATATATATATATATATATATAATAGCACAATTATTAAAAATTGAAATCGTGCTTGGTTACAATACTGATCACTATAAGACTCAAATTGATAGGTATATAAGAAAAATTTTAAAGCTTGTCTTTGCTTGTCCTAGTTTTAGCATGGCAGATTGGACCTCCTAATGATCTAATGACTATGAAGGCACAGCTTAGTGCCCAACGATTTCGCTCATTTGTACGTAAAATTTTATGTAACAATTCAGCATTCTAGGGTTAAATCTAGAGTTACTTTTAGAATTTATTCCTATACTTTGATTTGGATTATAACAGGAAATGTTTAGAATGCAAGAATTATTTAATTACATTTTATTTTTCAGTATCAACATTTCAAGTAGATTTTTATATATCCGGTATAGCACCATTGAAGAATCAGTTAATATTATTGGGTTGCCTAAAGGAGCTAGATGAAGATGGAAAGAATCAACGCCCAACTTTACATGTAGTTGAACCAAAATATCAAGATTTCTCAGTAATATGTGCAAATTCTCTTACCTTACGTGGCTATAAGGAATATAGCTGCAATGATTATCATTTGGACTGTTTAAAAGAAGAAAATAGGTAAATAAAATCAATTTCGTAAAATTGTTATATTAAAATGAATTTAAGAGATGATACATGGTTTCATGTGAAAATGGTTACTTCATAATTGGCAGATTTTGGATTTGAATCCTTTGACTCTTCAATTTATATATCTCTTGATTTTATAAGTTGAAAAATTAAAGACTTTAAAAGTATGAGGCAATTTGTTTCAAAATCCTATATTTTATATTATAATAAAAGATTAAAATCAATTTAAATATATGCCATAATAAAGATAATTAAGATAATTTTTGAAGTATGCTAAAAATTAATTTTAACAGATATTACTTTTCTAGAATATTAATATATAATACAATGATTCACACAAATTATTAATAAATTTGTCTGATATTTAAGAAGTGAAAATCTGAATTCAAATATATTTTCCCATTTTTAAGAAGTTTGAAAAAAAAATTTTTTAATTTTAATTATGTTTTTCCTATCTCATAGAGATAGGAAATCTTTAAGCTTTCATTCTATCTATCTATTCGATCTATCTTTCATAGGAAAATTCTTTACAGATTTTTTATTGTTAGTCCAAAGGATATTGTAGTGGCTAGTTTATATGATACAGATGACAGAATCGAATGGCTATTGAGTCATGGAAAATTTGAGCAAGCTTTGGAAGCTGTAACAGCAAATAATGGCAAAGATTGTAAGAGGCATACTGTATTAGATGTTGGGCGTATTTATTTGGATCACTTATTAGCATGTGGAAGATACGATGAAGCTGGAAAACTTTGTCTCAAAGTTTTAGAACGAAATAAAAAATTATGGGAGGAAGAGGTGAGAGATATTATGTTACAAAATTATTGCATTTTTAATATTTTGTGAAAAACTGCTGTTTGCAGTTACATTTAAGTTTGTGTCTCAAACTTTTTTGCTTTAGTGTGACATAAGCCTTCTTTCTTGTCTCGAGACAGGTTTACAAATTTGCTAGAGTGCATCAATTGCGTTCAATTTCGTCCTACTTGCCTCGGGGTGACGTTATTCTCGATCCATTAATCTATGAAATGGTGCTATATGAATATCTAAAAATGGATCCTGACGGTTTTTTACAATTGGTCAAGGAATGGTCTCCAAATTTATATACAGTGGCAGCGGTAGTTAACGGCGTATTGGAACATTTACTGGTTCACAATCAACGACAAAATGTATTATTAGAAGCGTTAGCCATTTTATATATCCACGATGGCAAATACGATAAAGCGCTTGCTATGTATTTGAAGCTGCGGCACAAGGATGTTTTCCAATTGATCCAAAAGTATCAGTTATATAATTCAGTATATGATATGATCGAAGGTTTGATGGATCTGGACACAGAACGTGCCATACAATTTTTTCTAGAGAAAGATAGAGTGCCGTCTGACACGGTTGTACAAAAATTGCAACATAATCATCGTTATTTATATTTGGTAATATTTGGAATCAATATAACACAATTTTCATGTGAGAAATATGCAATTTTTGAATATCATTTAATATTTTGTGATTTTTTTTAAATTTTGTTTTTCCTTAATATATGTTATTAAAAATAGGGCCTTAATGAAAATAATTTTTGAAAATAATTATATAATTTGTACTTTTTCAGTATCTAGATGCATTAGATAAGAGAGACACGAAGGATTCGAAAGGCAAGTACCACGGTCTTCTGGTACGATTATATGCCGATTATTCAAGAGACAAGTTGTTACCTCTTTTACGTCGCTCTGATAATTATCCGATACAACAGGCTCTGGATATTTGTAGCCAACGTCGATTTTATCCAGAAATGGTGTATCTATTAGGTAGAATTGGAAACACTTCAGAAGCCTTGGCGCTTATGACCAGAGAACTCAACGACATGGAAAGTGCAATTGTATTTTGTCAGGAACATGACGATGAAGAGTTGTGGAATGATCTAATTAATTACTCACTTGACAAACCTGGTATGCATGAAATCAATGACCTTGAAGAGCATTTTGGATGCTTGAATTTAAAGTTTAAATAAAATTTAATTAAATAAAGTTTATTTCAAAATAAATTTTTATATGTTTCAGCGGCTATTACATTCCTTCTTCAAAAAATCGGCACTTATGTTGATCCTAGGCTTATGGTGCAAAGAATAGAACCTACTTTGGAAATTCCAGGCTTGAAGAAAGCATTGGTTAAAATGATGTGCGACTACAATCTGCAGGTGTCTGTGCAGGAAGGTTGTAAAAAAATACTGTCTAACGATTATTTCAATCTCCACGAGCGACTTGTTCATTGTCATCAAAACGGCATATTTGTCGATGGTATGCAATTTTATAAAATCATTGATTCTAAAAAATAAAAATAAGGTTGCTATAAAACTGGAAATCGGGGAAATGTCAGGGAAATAGAAAACGATTAGGGAAATTAGGGAAGTCAGGAAATTTGTAAAAATTTCTGAAAAATTAAAATTTGTGCTTTTAAAGAAGATTTTCAATATACATACACTACATGTATGCAGTTTTGATTAGCACGCATATAAAAGCTATGACATACATACAAAAAAAAACTCAAAAAAATTCTAAAGTCGTTTATTTTACCGATCCGGACACTTATCATGGAACAAGTCGGAATGGATTCCGATCAGAATTTTATTTCGTTTTCTCTAGAAAACACAATAAAAATCTAGAGAATAATTGAATAATTCTGATAAGAATTCATTCCGACTTGTTCCATGATAGGTACCCAATAGGATTTATACATATCATTTATATGTTATTTATATATTACTACTACATCAATATGTATGCATGCACACACATACGCACACACCTCTGCGTGTGCAAATTTTCTAACTAACGACTTTTTGATATTAGGTCTCTAAACCTATAATTCTAAGAACTAAACATTCATGTAATCTGCAGTCGAAATCAAAATTGTTTTATACAATTGTTTTATACAAAGTATAAAATTTGTATATAAAACAATAAATTTTTCAATCTAGAGGTAATTAGAAAAATACTTTTCCTATTTGAAAGATAATCGACAAAACAACTTTCTAGGATCCCCTGGGTCAGCAGGAGTCACTATTGGAGACGCATTTCTTTTTTCTCAAATTATAAAATATTGAGAAAATCATAATCAGCTTGCTTGTTCTTTATTAAAATGAGATTTTTTAAGTGCATTCCACTTGACGTTCGCACGCTCACGAAAGCATTCTTGTTGTTTATCAAATTTTAAATAAGGACAGATAAATGCTCGCGAGAGTTGTCTTCTTTTTCTTCTTTTTCTTATTGTTTGATTTTCTGACCCAAGAAAAGGGTCACAGTATCATGTGTTGAGTTTGGATCTTAGATCCTATGATAACCTTTGGTGGGGGGGACAGAGGCTTTTACTTTATCTCAAACGAGGGTTGTCAGCACCAAATGAAACACCCTTTGAAGAAAAATGCAAAATAGAAATTAGTTTCGGCAGAGAGAAATCTAAGAGTGGTCCCGGCTGTTTTTTTTCGTATATTAAACCTCGTCGGGTAATATTCACGTTTTTTTCTCTCAATATTTAATACTAACGAGCGTTCATTTTAAACATTTTCGAAGAACTTATCTTAATTTTTTCTTCACACGTTACGTTTAGAGTTTCCTTTCTGTAGCACTTCCTCCGCCTCAATTATTGTAATTTTTTCCCTTTTGATAATTTTCTTTAATTTTTCGCTAATCATTTAATTTTTCTGTTCCAGCTTCTTCACGGTATGTAGGGATATTGCTTTTTTTTTTAGAATTTTGTTTTGGATTTGATTCGGAATTTGAATACAAACGGGATACGGTTTGGATAGTGAGATCGTTGCAATTCTTGTTTCCACGTTTATCAGTCTATCTTGTCTCGTAAGACTAACGTAAGACTCTAGCAAGCCGATAAGCCGAATTAACTACGATTAACGCACGAGGGATGCGGGCAATATCGGTCTAGAAAGTGAATTGCCTCGCATCGCATATATCAATCACATGATTTACGCATTTGACACAGACTATTGTATGCGCACAGAGCTATTGGGTTCGCAGAGTATTGTGATTATGAAGGCCTCGTCGACGTTAGACGCGTGTTAAACGTGACATAAAAAGCCGACCGTTTGCAACGATCTCACTATCGGTCTCAGCATTCGTCACGTCGAGCGTACTAAAGCGCTACTTCGCTTCTCGCTCAATCGGCACTTTTTGTTTTGCACATGCCACGAAAGAACTATAATAAAGACAAAAGTAATTCACAACAAATTTGTAACAAACTTGTATGAAATGCGATATTAGAGATTTAATGCAGATCGTAGAATCTTTTAGATCGATTATATAGTAACCAATTTTTAATTAATTATAATTAATTTTTAATTTTAATTAATAATTAATTTTTTGTCTTTGAAAGTATTTATAAACATCATCATTAATTTTTGTCGAAGCTGCTGGAAAACTGGATACGTCAAGATTGAATGTCTTGTTGAAATTCTATGTCTGCAATAGAAACTTTTGATTTTCAGTGATGTGATAGAAACGACTCACTAAATTGAAATTATTATTACATTTTCTTCATGTACATTTTTCAAGATTTTTTTCCTTTCACTTTGTTTTCGTCATAAGAGAAATATTACTTATTTAGAAAATCATAATTTAAAAAAATTATAATTTCTGTATTGCTGTTAAATTTTTTTGCTTCATGCTATTTAAATCTTTTTGCTCATATTTTGTTTTCGTATTGCCATTTTTTTGTTTCATCTGTAGTTTTTTCTCTGAATAGAATAGAATTTATTACACTTCAACATTACACTTCAATATTACACTTCAACGTAGCTAAGAAAGGGACTTGGTTTACATAAATTCCTTATCCACATTCATCCTTCCACACTACTAGTATCTGACTCTAAAAAAAAAAATAAATTTCTTAATATTCTTATCATTCTTTCATTTCTTATTCTTATTCTTATTCTTGTTATTCTCTATTTCATTCTCACTCTCTATTCGATGTTACTTTATTCTATCTCAGCTCTGACTATCACAGTGACATATAAATACAATATACATACAAATCCTATTCTCTCTCTCTCTTTCACTTTATTTATATACATATATACATGTATACATCATATTACCTATACATCTATCTTTACATTCATCTATCTCTCTCTTTATTATAATCTATTTCACAGCCTGTAAAAATCTTTTTTTATTTATATGTACTTTACTACTACCACACTATGTCTCATTTTTTCTCTTAAATGATCTCCACATGACTTACTCTAACCTGTCTCCACATTTACTATCTACTTATTCACCTACCGAATGTGTGATGTGAAGATGAATAAGTGATTTATCCTCTTTCTTTCTTTCCTTCCTTTCTATTTCTAAATAATAAATTCTCCCTTTCCTTTCATAATTTCCTTAACGTCTCTTCCTTCATCTCGTTCAAATTATCATTCTAGATTCTATTAAAAATTTCCTTTTCCTTTTTTCCTAAATCGGTGGTAAATTTAATCTTTGTCTCTACAAAATCCTTTACATAATGTCCTAAATTATCCTTATCCTTTCCAAAGAATATATAAGAATATATACTTCCTCCTACTTTCCTCTATCCAATACTTATTTCCCTCCTCCAAATTTCCTACACCTTAGTTTAAACAGAGCTCTTATCTCGTCCCCTCTTTTCCTCTCTCTTTTCCTGCCTCAAATAAGACGGCACTTCCTTTTTTGTTCCCCAATTTTTATATCTGTCATTTCTGATTTTATCCTCTTCTCACTGCCCCTGTATATCCCTTTCCCTTTCAATCAATTCTTCTTCAAACCATTTCCTTCCGCTTACTTCCCTTACCGCCATTCCCTACTCATTTCTATTGTAATAGCTTTCCCTTTTTTGACCATATAAACCATTTCATCCATTTCTTTCCTTCTCTTCCCAGCATTCCTGCCGCCCCTGACTTAATCCTCTGCTCATCTCTTAGTTTTGATTCTCTATCCTATCCTCAACTTTTCTATAGCTAACTTTCTCAAAATTACATATCTTGGCGTACAAAAATCCAAACTAAACATCCATTTTACATAGTCCATCATTACCTTTTCCAATTCTTCCTTCTTCCATCCCTATACTTCTACCTCGTATGCCATTACACTTTGTACTAAATAAGGTCCACTTCCTTCTAAAATCGTTCCTACATATCCTTTCTTCCAATCCCCATACTTTCCTCGCCACCAACTTGCCTTTCCTATTTAGTTCCTTTACGTGTTCTCTAGTTTCCTTTCCTATTTAATATAAAATAATATAAAACCTACATATTTGAAGACCTGCTCCTCTTCTATTTCCTTTTCGCTCCATTTCTATTTTTCTACCTTCTCATTATCTTTTTTTATTATATACTAAGATTATTTTATTATATACTATTTATTATATACTTAGATTATATACTTAGATTTGTCCGTACTCCATCCTTTTTTTTTGTTAAAAATCTATTGAACGTCGCCGTCATATCCTGTAGCACTTTCTTATTCCTTGCAACTAATACTATATCCGCATACACAAGATTCCACATCTTGAGCTCTCCTGTCTTAATCCCTCCTATTTTTCTATTTTCTAATTTCTAATCCCGCTATATACAGATTAAACAGGAGTGAATTCATTACACATTCTTGCCTCATTCCTCTTGTAATAAAGCTCTCCATGTATCCTCCCTTGGTTTTTATCGTTATCTCTGTTTCTTCATAGCTCCTCTCAATCTTCTTGATCAGCCCTTCCTTCACTCCTCGTCTTCTCGAAGTATTCCATAAATTGCTTCTGTCTACCTTATCGAAGACCGCCTTTAGATCCACAAATAATATGTATACTTTCCCCTGCTCCTCCCTCTCTCTTTTCTTTGGAACATGACACAAAGATATTGTCAATCCTTCCTTTTCTAAATCCTGTTTATGTAGTCGGTATCATTTCTTTCATTTCTGCTTCTTTTTCCTGTTCTTCAAAATCTCAGCATAAATTTTATAAGCTGTGCATAATAGTAAGATATCTTTATAATTCTCGATCAATTTTTTATTGCCTCTCTCATATAGGGATATTATGCTTTTTTTTCCAGTCCTTTAGGATCCTATCTTCCATCTAAACCTTCTTCATTAGAGAAATCACTTCTTTCCACAATCCTTCCCCTGCATATTTCCAAGCTTCCATTGATATATCATCAACTCTTGCGACCTTCTTCAGCTTCATATTTCTTAATACCTTCCTTATCTCTCTTTCCTTCAATTCTCTATCCTTTAAGACAATCTTTTCTTCCATCCTCTCATTTCCCTCTTCTGAATCATTCAATTTCATAAAGTGATTTCTCCATGTCTCCTTATTAATATAATTTTTCTACATTCAATCTCTCGTTTCTCTTCTTATTTATAAATCTCCATATATTTGCTTCTCTCTTCAAGTTCCTCAATTCTTCTTCTTCCTCTCTTCTTTCTCTTCTTTTTTCTCCATAAGAGCTTCTTTTCTCCTCAATGTACCGTTCCCTCACAGTTTTTTCTACCTTCCATTTCAAAAAACTTTCTTTACCGCTCTCTCCTTCCTCGTGCAACTTCTGTCCCATCACTCTTTATGTCCTTCCTTTTTCTAACTCTCTTTTTCTTTATCCAAGCACGAAATCCTTTATCTTTTTCTATTTTTTTTATATATCCTTCTCCTCTTTTCCGAATCTTCTTTCTGACACCAAATTTCAGTATTCTCTTTGTATTTCTTGATTGCTTCTTTGTCCCATTTAAGCATTTAATCTCTACCGTCTCAACCTCTAGATCATCTTCTCCTTCTTCTTTATTCTCTATGAATCTTCGTAGAAGCAAGTGATTCGAGTCCACTCTTACATCAACCTTAAATTCTAAAATCCTCTCACTTAAACCTTCATTAACTACAATATAATCTATCACCGAGCAACCTCTCGCTTCCACATATGTATATTCGCCTTCTCAGTTTCCTACAACCTTTCCATATATACATCCCTTTATCTTTAATCCATTTTACAAAAATTTTCCCATTGTTTCCTATTATTTTATCTTTACACTTCTCCTTATCATGTCTTTCTATCCCTGTTTCTCCTAACTCCTCTATCCTTATATTAAAGTCCTCCCCAATAATAATTACATCTTCTAATTCGTTTTATGACTCGCTTCAACCCTTTTCTTATATACTTTTTCCTCCTTGTTCACCATATACCGACATGATCCTCATTCCTTTCTCATTGAGTGTTATTTTCGTACTTATTATACCTTCTTCCTTCTCTTTTATTAACTTTTCTCTATTTATTCCCAATCTTTTTCTTTTACCGATTATGAAATCACCTTTAGCCCTCCCTCTCTTATTCTTTTTTTTTGCGTAACAATCCCACACACTTTGGTAGCCTTTCCCATCCACTTTCTACTATCCAAGTTTCACATAATTTAATGAAATCAAAAAATCATTTCCCACGTACTTCCAAAAATCCATATCCTTATTTTCTAATCCTGTGGTAGTTCAAAATAAAATCTCCGTTATCTTAAGCCCACCCCCCCCTTTTTTCTTTTATCTTTCCTTTCCTATTCTTGTTCTCCCCTCAACTCTTACCTTCTCCTACTCTTACTCTTCTTCCCCTCTTGGCTTATCTGAAATTTCTCTCGCCTCCTTTTTCAGCATCTTCCTCTCCTATCCTATTATTTATTTTTATCTCCTTTTCCTTCTCTATCTTTGCCCAAAACATCCATGCTTCCTTAATCTTATAACTCTACCTAATCCTACTTTTATTACTTCTCCTTTATCTTTTTGTTTTTTTACCCATCTATTTATCTTTTTTTGAATTTTCCTCTTCTTGAAACTCAGATCATTCTCTATAAATATTTTACCTCTCTTCAATTTATGCTTACTAATTATTACCTCTCTTTTCCTTTCTTCATTCTCTATTTTCACAATAATCACAAGTCCACTTTTCCAACATTTTTCCATTTGACATTCCACCCCTATTTTTTCTTTCAGAAATTCTTTTGCCCAAACTTTGCTTTCTTCTGCATCACCCATCTTATTTTCTTTCTCCGATAAACCCTTATTATATTAAGTCTCCTTTCCTTCTCTATAATTAACTTTTACTATACTCACATCTTTTGCACTTAAACCCTCTGTGCTCTCCCATGATTTCGTTCTTCCTCTGTTCTCTTTTCTGCTTATTATATTCCTATTTTTCCTAAAAAAAACTCCCACATTCCCTTCACCATCTTCCTCTATCCCCCTATTTAATCTTAACCTCTTCTTCATATTCTCTATTTTTGCTTGATACGTCTCTTCTATTCTTATCAACTTATTCCTATAATCTCTTTCCATTTTCTCTTTATTTTTGAACCAGCTCTCTCTCTCTCTCTCTCTCTCTCTCTCTCTCGCGCCTTTTCCTCTAAATTTTTCATTTTATTTTCTCACATCCTTTCTTTTATTCTAATATTTTCCATCATTGTTTTTTCTCACATTTTTCTCACTTTTTTTCCTCACATATGTTTTTAAATTCCTCTTGTATTTAATCGTACATACTCTTCGCCTTCTTCCCCCTCTCACCCCCGATGCTTCACTCTCCCCCTTTTTTTGCCTCCAACTGGAAGGATATCTTATTCTTTTCCCTTTGTAATCAGTTTTCTTTGCTTAAGATCCGGTTTTCCTTTTCCCGCCTTCTCAATCAACTCTCTTATGTTTAACATCCTAATCTCCTTTTCTCGCTTACTTCTAACTCTTCAAACTCTTGTTCTCCTTTTCGCACGGGCTCTCCTTCACTTATTCTAATTATACTGCCTTTACTAATAATCACTCTGCCTATCTTCTAATTGCTTTTATTTATTTTATTGCATTCTCACAATACCGCAGCCATCTAATCGAGTCCACACATAGTAAATAATAGTAAATAATTAGTAAATTAATTTGGACATATCAATAACAATTTTAAATGCGATGTGAATATTTCGCTTTATTTATGTACCTCCACCGCCGTTATATTCTAATAGACAGAAAATTTGAATGTTTTTTCTTGATTATGATTTTAAAATTTCATTGTATTTTTTTTTAAAACAATATAATTAATATATATATTTTGATGGTAATGTACTTATATATTGTGTAAAAGTAATCTTGAGCAAATAAGAAATGATGTCCGTATTTATATCCACACATAGATTTGTAGATACTTATATTTATTTGAGCAGTGATCATTATTATATTACATATAATAATTAATTTATAATTAGTTATTATATTACATTGAAGCACGTTTATTTCTTTGTGATCATGTTATTTATTTTATGTATTTTATTTGATGTACTGATGATGCCGGTCTTCGACGTCAAAATCACCGTTCTTGAAGCGTTGAAACCACTCACGACACGTTCTTTCACTAATAGCGGCCTCACCGCAGATTTCTTCATATTGAAGCCAAAAATTAAAACCTCCCGCAAATGACGAGAATTTGACTCGTAAACTGACATTTTCAATCGAGAACTTTATGATGCAGACACAAATCGACTAATGTTTCTATGGGGTTATGTTGACAGATGCCCAAGTTTATTGTATGACGTCTATGATCTATTTATTTC
>Ga0157364_1001234_pt1 | contig 21128 bp, 13 predicted proteins | sample AttsexASBM2_FD_111476 | JGI IMG/M metagenome (GOLD analysis project Ga0157364, IMG submission 111476) | Fungus gardens microbial communities from leaf cutter ant in Ribeirão Preto, State of São Paulo, Brazil - Atta sexdens ASBM2 | ecosystem: Host-associated > Fungi > Mycelium > Unclassified ...
AAAAAAATAATATTAATTAAAATAATATATTATTTATTTTTTTATTTTTTTTTTTGTGTTATTTATTTTTTTTTTTTTTTTTTTTTTTTTTTTTTTTTTTTTTTTTTTTTTTTTTAATAAAATGCCCTATTTTTTATTCCAGAATTTAATAACTAGTATTGGGAGCTTTTCAAAAAAAGCATACTATAATAAAGTTCATTTTCATTAAATACTTTTTGAATTATAAAACTCGAAAGTTACAGTACCGCCATTAATTCATTAGAAATATTATCCAAGACGTCCGACCAATAATTAAAACCTCTTGAGTGTTATTCAGAGTTATATTCTGGATAACATTTGTTAAGATTAAGGCAATTGGAAGTTGTTATTCTTATTTTCATTTTTGCATACAAAAATTTATTTTTACATAAACAATTTATGAATTTATAGAAATTCTGAACACATTTTCTATTAAAGTCAAGTAATTAATTTTAAATTGGAGATGATTTAACATTAAATTATTTTCTAAATGCAATGCGTCTAAAAAAAGGATATTAAAGATATCAAAAAAGGGCTAAACATTATTTTGTAATGTTTTTACGTAAAATAATTTGAAAAAATTGATAAATTCAAAAACTTAATAAGTTTATGCAATAGTATCTCGTTAATACGTCTGGAATCAACATATTTATATTATATATTAACATATAAAGTATAATAATATAAAACATGTATAGTTACAACAGTTAAAGCAATTGATTCTTTCACAATTTCGAAATTACTTAAGTAATCATAAAATAAATAGTGCTGATTCAAGAGAAATTACAGTAAAAAGTACTTATATCATTCTGATGATATATTCTGCAAAGATATATACCTGTACACAAAGATAACGGACGGATCGATACGCACAAATTGATAATGTTGATCGATAGTTATATAAATCGAAGATAACGCTTTTCGCGAACTTCAGTAACTATCACTATGCTTTCAATCACAGATCTCATAATCACGTGTTTAATATACCACACCGCTTATGGTAAGTACATATATATTTGTGAAAATTTTATTGAGAAATCTTAAAGAGATGTAAATTTTAACAAATTATGAGCCTTAATGCACAACAAATAATTTGAACATATATCATAATAGTATTAAGATTAATATCGCGCGCGACCAGACTTATATAACTTAATTCTGTCACGTAATTGTCTCATATAATCCAAAGCGTTAATAATTACATTTTATATAAGCGAAAATATCATAACAAATTATTTAAAAATTAGTTCAGCGGATTATACATATATTTTATTAAACGTAGTAATTTGGCATTTATAATATTTTTAAAACGACTAATGTAGCGCAATCTTGTTACTTTTAAAATTTTATTAAAATATTACTTACATATACTTATAATTTACTCAGTACTGTCATATTTTAAAACGGAATTTACATATATATTGTATAAAAAATAAATGTTAAAATAAAGAAAAAAGTTAATATATAAGGAAATAAAATTTCTTAATAAATTCAAAATTTATATTTTTAATAAGATATTATAAAGACAAAAAAACTTTTTCAATCGACAGGTGTGCATACGCAAATCGTAGGCGGCACGAATGCTTCAGCGGAGCAATATCCTTATCAAGTGTCATTGAAGCAAAATGGAAAACATTTTTGCGGTGGTGCTATCATCCACAAGAAATTTGTTATCACTACGGCTCACTGCTTATCGAAGTATGAGTATTTTCCTCTGAATTTTAAAAAGCATTCAATTGTCTATTACTGTCTAAGTCTTAATTGAATAATTATTATATTTTCTACATTTGGAATTTTATTAATAAAAGAGCAATGCTATTATTATATATTATTTAAAAGCAAATATTTGTATAACGGAACGAAATTATGAGAAAACGAGAAAGAAGAATAGTAAAATTGGATCGAAGTTTGCCTGTAAAAGAAACATTTAAAATCAGTCTATTTTTATATTACTAGGCCTGCTGAACTCGAACATAAAATTTAAAAATTATTTAAAATTCAGGTTTTCTGAAAACGCAATTTTTCTACACACAAAATTTCGTTTTGCGACAAATACTTACATTCTAATAATCAAATAATAATTGCGAATAAAAAAAGTTTTTTTATTAATGAAGTTTTTAAGAGAAAGAAAAAAAGAGGAAAAGGAGAGAGAAAGAGAGAGAATTAGTTTAAATTGGAATCAAATCGAATCGGATCAGTGGATATTTTAAATGACAGTCCAAATCTTTTTAAATAAACGAGAAAATGAGTTCATTTTTAATGTATTACCAAAATATTGTTTTTACATATATCTATGTCATATTATTAATTTTTCGATATACTTGTACATTCAAAATGAGTTTTTTCAACTTTTTAAGGTCACTTTTTTAACTGATTTAACTAATGTCAGGTGTATAAAAATTTTCGAATTCAATTCATTTTTAAATCAAAATAAAAGATTTGATTCCATTCAATTCGGCGTAAAGATTTCAGATTCGGTTTGATTCAAGTCTTATCAATGCTTGATTCGCACATCTCTAAAAAAAGTGCTTTACGATCGCTTATTTTTTATCAAAATTCTATAGTGTTTTACTTTTAAACTTTGCAGACTCAAACTGATACTTTTTTTGTTTTGCATTTCTTACTTTTTTCTTGTTTGCTGTAGTATGCACATTTTTTCTTAATCAAAGATATGTAAATAGAAAGATATTTGAGGAAAGCATATAAAGATATGTAAGAATCGACAAATGTAAGAGAAAAAAAAGAGCGTTTGATATGTTATAGCGAACAAGGAAAAAAGTATGAAGTATATAGTATGAATCCGCAAAACACAGAACTATAAAATTGTGGAATTTCGAAAATAAATAATTGTCTCCCTTTCCCTCCCTTTTTCACGCGCGCACGCACACACACACGCACACGCACACACACGCACACACACACACACACACACACACACACACACACACACACACACACACACACACACACACACACACATCAATAAAAGGACATTTCTTTTACTTATATTGTAGTTATTATTTGATTATTAGAATATGTATTGCAAAACAAGGCTTTTGTGTATAGAAAAATTGCGTTTTCACAAAATTCTTTAGATTTTGGATAATTTTAAGTTTCATATTTGAGTTCAGCAAACGTAATAATGTTTACAGGAAAATGTTTACAGGAAAATTTTAGCTTTATTTTACCATTCTTCTTTAAAGAAACATGTAACAATTTTTGATATCTAGAAATAAACAATTTATATTGTTTATATGTAATTATGTAATGATATCTCAGATATATTCAGATATACATTTTCAAATAAATATTTAAAAAAAAGTTAATCTTTTAAATTAACTTTTAAATTAAATACATACAAATTTTTACTGATTATTACAGAAAGTTACCGGAAGATATTTCCATCGACGTTGGAAGCATTTATCTTGATAATCCTGAAACTAGATATTTGGCGCACAATCTAATAATATACCCTGATTACAACGAAACGTTGCACATAAATGATATTGGTTTAATTAACCTAACAAACAAAATTAGCTTTAGTAATAACACTAAATTAATAAATTTAATATCTTCCGACCGTGATTTCGAGAGTCTTCAATTAAATGTTACTGGCTGGGGAAAGCTTAAGGTAAATATAAGAAATATATCTTATATTTCCTTTAAAATTATTTAAAATTATATCAGATGTAAGGATCTTGTAGCTAAACTAGTGTAAATTTGTACTTAAATTATAATAGATACATATTTGAAGTTTGACGAAAGCAAGATAGAAAATAGAATTAATGCAGTCTAATTCAACGACAAAGAAAACAGGTCTATGGATCTACTTCTATTTAAAGATCAGGACATATATTTAATTAAAAATATTTATTTTTAGACAGACGGTTTAATTCCGAATCAGCTTCAACAAATTGTAGTAAATGGATTTTCTCAAACGGAGTGCGTCGAATTGTATAGTAACTCCACCAATAATATGTGCACCCTTACTGCGGTTAATAAAGGAATGTGCGATGTAAGTATATTTATAATCGTAAAATAAATTGTATATACGCTTAACTCTTGCGATCTTTATCTTCCTATAATTTATAAAGATATCATCTTGTTGTTTTTTTCTTCAGATTAAATTGATATCAAGAAATAAAAGTTCTCTTTCTTCTAGATTATCAAGAACTAGTTATTTCTGATACAGAAGCAATCAATTGCTTTACAAAAACAGCTAAATTTGACTCATTTGGCAATTATTTATCGTACACTAATATTTAAACTTTAAGCAACAATATATACATAAAAACTGGCTAATATTATATTAAATACACTGTCTTTGTAGGGAGATGCCGGTAGTGCGCTTACTTACGAAGGCGAGCTGGTTGGCATCATGTCATATAATAGACAGCCATGCGCCGATGGCAATCCAGATGTGTTCACCAAAGTGTACCCTTATAAAGAGTGGATTAATAAAACTATTAATAAAACTATTAATGCAGGCAGCAACCAACAACTGAATATCATTCTTGGATCTTTTATGACATATTTATGTATTTCATTTATGTAAATACATATGCACATATATTTTTATTTATGTAAATAGATACATATTTTTATTTTACATATGCCTGTGATTAATCATCAATTTTAATAATTAATGAATATTGCATGAAGATAAAAATCAGTTCTTAAGAAAAAAATTATATTTTTACTCATGATGAATTGTAATTTATAAAATTGGTCTTTTATTATATGTAATATATATATGCATGTGTGCATGCGTGTATAAAACATTTTCTGTCATTCTAAGCTTATGTTTGCCGAATGACCTGCAACAAATTCGGTTGAGCAAAATATATGACGAATTAACGATAAATCAGCGAACAGATATGTATCAAACACATGAAGGCAAATTGATAATAAACTCTAAACAGGTTTACTATTGCAAAAGTATCAGCATTCGTTATGCAAGAATATAAGTTACAATTAATAGTCTATAAAAAATATCCATATTTTTGCTTCTATCGGAGCTGATCTTTATTTAACATTCATTTGTCGCATTGCTATTGTCAGATTTGCTCTGGTATTGATTATCTTTAATTTACTTCAGAATGTATTTTTCAGATTTAAGATCTTACGAAATTACAGTAGAGTACTAAGATCTGGTTTTACAACCAAATGGTTAGCTGGGATATACAGAGCTAAGCATTTAAAATATTTTAAATTTTATTATAAATAATTTTATTTAAAACAAACATATTGTGCAATTTTTTCACTAAATTACAAGTGTCTTTTTTACTTTAACTACTCATAGAGGACAACTAAAGTAATACTCGGTATTCCTTAAAAAACAAACAATATTAATCTTCATTTTAGATCGCACATATGATAAACACAATCAATACTAGAAATTTAAAATGCCTATTATAGTCGCTGAATTTTATTGCTTTAAATAATTCAATCTTGGATTACTAATATATACTATATATATTATATATGTATTTGCATATTGTAGTCTTTTCGAATTGCGCGCCGAATTGTTCCGGATTATAACGTAACCGCAACTTAATTTATTTTTTGCAATAAATTTATTAACAGTTTCAACATCTTTCTATAATATGATGCTTGATAGTAGCATTAAATTATTAAAATTGCTTGTCAATTTAATTCGCGATTACTAGTGTGATTTTAATTGCATTTATAGTCCAGAAAAAACAATTCGGCGCGCAATTTGAAAAAACTACAATATATGCAAGTACATATATAGTATATATTAGTAATCCAAGATTGAATTATTTAAAGCAATAAGATCCAGCTTTGACCGTAATAGGCATTTTAAATTTCTAGTAGTAAAAAACAAACTTTCAATTTCAAATTTTTGTCAGATTTATACGATTCAGATTCATACAAGAAAAAATGAAAAGACAATAGTATGCAAATAAGAGAACATACACACGTTGTGCGTATTTTATAATGTAACAAAAACTTAGCAAAAATTTGTAAAAACCGCCCAAAAAATGATTAAAAATATGCCAAGTATATTTTCTAATATTTTAATGCAAAACAATCTTGTAAATATATTCAAAAAATGCAATGGAAAGAACTAAATTATAAATAATGTCTTGAAAAAGATAATATTATCAATAATATAATCATATTATTTAAATATAATTTATTAAAAAATCGTCAGAATTTTATTTTCGCATTCATAAAATTCATTTTTAGCTGATTTTGTATAGAAACAAGCCACTCTTTCAATTATCAGAATTATAAACAGATCATGTTCTTATCGGTATTAATAAAATATGCAAGAATTATAATTTTCAAAAAATAAGTGGATGTCTTTATATGAGATCATTGATGTCAATATCGGCGTATATTTCCTCTACTTCTATGAATAAATATATTTAAAAAATATAGTTAATACTTTGATTTCATTTTTTTCCATTGCCATTATATTTGGTTTTTCACTGTGTTTTTTTGTGAATATCATATAAAATAATTATATGTAAAAAGACATTAAAAATATACTTAGCGCTATTTTTTATTAATATCCTTATTAATATCTTTTTTAGGTAGATCGTGCATTTATAGATAAATATTTCAGAATGTAATATATAAATAACATCTATGATAAATTAAAATTAGTTTATCCTTAATAAAAAATTATGTTATATTTTAAAACCTATATATTTATAAAATAAATAATGCTAATTCAAAAAACTATAAAAAAAGTTACTCATATAATATTATCCTCGATAACATATTCTGTGAACGTATACACTTTCTTATTATTTGCACACAGATAATGGAGATCAATACACAAATTGATAATGAAATTGATAATGATATATTGTTACAAGTTTATTCTCGTTACTGGTACTTTTTATTTTCAGCATGTTCGTTTTCTCTTTCTCAATGTTCGAATATGTGTTTATTTTATTTTAAGTACAAAAATTTTTGAAGATTTCAAGTAACATGAAGGCTTCATGTTTTCTATCACCAGTGATATAATCTTGTACCTAATACACCTAAGATAAGTATATTTGATAAGTATATTTGTGAAAATTTCATTGAAAAATTATAAGATATAAATTTTCACTTATTATGAGTTTTAACGCATCACGAAAAATTCAAATGTATATCACAATAATATAGCTCAGCTTGATATTGATAAATATATGTAATATTCGGATGTTATTAAAACATTAATAATTGCATTTTACCTTAGTTTTGTATAAAAATATCACAGTTATTTGACAAATTAGTTTAACGCTTATCCATATCTCAAAAATGACATAACAATTTGTTCGACATTTAATTGTTTTAAAAAATGCATTTGGCAATCGTATGTTACTGTAAAGATTTTTTAAATATATTTATACTCGCAATTCATTCCATGCTTGTCGTATTTTAAATTTATATTATTATATAACAAATAAATATTTAAATAAAAAAAACCATTAACATATGTATAAAAAAATAAAGGTTCGTAGTACAATTTAATATTAGTATTTTTAATAAGATCCTTTATTAGAAAATTAAAATCTTCAATCGATAAGTTTGCCAGATCTGCAATCTTAGGCGACGATGCTTTGAATGGTGAATTTTCTTCATCAAGTTTCATTGAAGCTTGTAAGAATGGGAAGTATATTTGCGATGGAGCTATCATTCATAAGAAATACGTTATCACTGCGGCGCACTGCTTAGTACGTATATTCTCTTTTCTTCTTAGTCTTAGAAAATATTCAACTATCTTATTCTTTTAATCAAATAATTATATAATTATTACCTTTCCTAATAATTATTAGGTAATAATTATATAATAATTATATAATAATCGAAATATTATTGCATATATTTGTAATTTATAAGAAGACAAAGCTATCACACACATGCATTACTATTTGAATGGAAATTTAATAAAATGAAATTATGAGAATAATTTGAAAAAGCATGCAACAATTTTCTATAGCTATAGATTTATATTGTTTAAACAATATATAAAAAAAATTAAGATTCCAAAGAAAAATCATTTCGATCTTTTGGGTCTTCTTCAGTATGAAACAAATTAATAAGAACTATTGTGCGTTACAATAAATTAAGTATCGAAATGTCTATTGTATTGTATCTAATTTTTAGTAATATATTTTTTGCACACGTCCATTTAATATCGACTTTTATAGGATTTAATTAAATTTGTTTAAAATTTAGATATAATTAAAATACCTCTTAGATATATTTACGCATGTACATTTTTAAATAAATGTTTAAACAATTTTTAATTAGCTTTTAATTTTTTAACTTAGCTTTTAAATTAAATACATACAAAATATCATAATCATAATCTTTACTTTTGATTTTATTACAGTCTCCATGATTCATTCATATCATTTATTTGGTATTTAACACAAAGCAGATTGTGAAATAAATTGCATATCTATTTTGTACATCAGAATAATTACATTCATTTTTATTGAAAAATGTAAAAATTGAATTTGTAAAAAATGAATTAAAAAAAAATTAATTAAAAAAAATGATTTTTTATTTTTATTAAACATATAAAAACAAGATATAAAATTTCAATAAATGATGCACCTCATTATTTATCAAAGTCAAGTTACTTATTACTTGATAAATTTAATTACTCACTTTTACTCACTCTTTACAAAAATTAATCTCTTAGAAATGATGATAAAAAGTAAGAAGTAAATATGTATACCTCGTGAGAAAATTTATTCTTTATTTAAAGAAAATTTATTAAAAATTCAAATAAATTAAAACTAATGTATTGCTGCAGAAACACATCATGTTTTGAGATCAATTTATTAAAAATTTTTAATCTTTTTATATTTTGATATGTTTTAATGCGTATTCTTTAATCAATTAAAATGTATTTCAATAAATCTTTTTTTGTTTTTCACAGTAAGTACCTAAGTATTTTACTTTCAAAGTTTCACAGAATAGAAATTTATTAATTACTTTTTTATTGGAGAAACATAAAAAATAATAATTATACACATACGTTTATGACAAAGAAAAATTTAAATATTTTTATAATAATTTTAATATCGAAAAATACAATTTAATTTCAAGAAATATCTTTCTTAATTTCCTTTTATTAATCTAATTGCTTTTTATGAAAGTAAAAGAAAAAGAATTAATTTGTTATTATCAATACACAGAAAGTTTCCATATAAAATGTTTCAAACTTTATCTCGTTAATTTCTTTTAATAATTTTTTAACGAGAATCTGATATCAAATTTTATTTTTAAGAAATATGAATATCATTATTTGTCGTAACTTTCATAAATATTAAAATATATAATAATTTAAAATGTATAATAATTAAATATACATAATTATGAATCCTATTATTATATTATTCTATTTTTTCGAAACAAATCTATTTAATACACCATAATCTTTATTTTGATTCTCTGTTTTTTTCGTTACTGTTTCCTTCTGTTCTTCACGAAGCGCTTCAATCATTTCCTAAAAATAATAATTTATATCATTTAACGTCCAATTTATAAGTAAAAATAATTAACAAAAATAATTAGTTCAGAATATACACAATGCTTACCCGACGATTTAGGTCTTTCAATATTTTTTTAGTTTTGATTATTTTCGCAGTGCCACCTTTCCCCTTAGCTTTTGTTCGTCGAGGTTCAAAGTTTATTGGTTTTGGCTTAATATACTAAAAACAAATATTATTAAAAATATCAAATGTCATAATCATACAAAATAATCTGAATTTAAAATATTTTCATCTCTTATTTACCAAAAGTTTTTTCTTTGCTTCCACTTTTTCTTTGTACGTAGGTACATCAACTTCAAGTATTTCAGTCGAATCTAGCGTAATTAATTCAGGTTGTATCTTTTCTAGAAGTGCTTTCACTTCCGTTTCTCGTCTTTGAATTTTAGTCTGGAATGGATTAACTTCATGCGCATCGTAGTTTGCTTCCGCACTTCCTGGCACCAAAAGTGACGAAAATTCATTAGCTGTTGAAATTCCTAAGAAATCTTCATAAGGACAAAATCTTACACAGTTCACATTGCGAGCAGTTCTATGTCGCAAATATGGCTTGAAGTCACCAGAAGTTTCTCTAATATAAAAATAAATACAGATGATCAAAATTCCTCGATTGTGTAGTATTTATTTTATATCAATAAATTACCTATAAACTTCAACTACATTGCCCATTCCAAGTGCGAGCAAACCACGCTGACTGTAAGACATACGATGAGCGGGTGAACGAAGGTACAAGTGACTTACTGGTCCTGCTAACTGTCTAATATCCCATATCTTCACAGATTTATCTAGAGAACTAGTTGCCATATAAGTCCCATATGGATGAACAGTGCACGTCATAATTGACTGATGATGGCAAAGCATTTTTGCCAATGGTTTATGAGAATTTGGAGACCACATAGACACTACTCCTTTCGAATTACCCACGCATAGCACCGCGTTACTTGGATTTTGCGTCATCACCTATCATAAATTAATGATTGTCAATAAGCAATATCTAAGATATACAATATGAACAATCAAAAATAAATGCAATCTTTTATAAAACTCACAGATATTCTGCCCAAATTGGAGTTATAACGAGCAATTAGCTTGCCTATAGAAATATCCAACCAAGCCATGTGACCATCCTTTGATCCACTGGCAAGTAAAAAATGATATGGCAAAAATTCTAATCTCGTTACACCATTCATTCTTTTCAAGCAATGCAATTCTATTCCCTGATTATCATATACATAAACCCAGTCTTTTTGTGCTACTGCAAACATAGTTTCCAGATGTAGCCATGTAACATCATGTACAGATTCCATTACATTTATTTCACAGGCCAGCTTTTTCGTCACCCAGTCGAAAGCTGCCACGTGACCTTGTTTCCCACCCAAGAGCAAGTGTCTGCCATTTCTGGTATATCTAAAGCAGTATGGGCCAAATAGCAAATCTAGTTTGAAACGTTTAGCCGCGCTTGTTATGTCCACATTCTCTACTATTTGTTTCTGTCGATATTCAGTAGTAACTTCTCCAGGTTCTGCTTCCAAGTAACCATGCTCCTCTGTCAATAATAATTCTGTCCGTGCTGAAGCTTCTATCTGTTCTTCTATAGCTAGCTCTTTCTGCTTTAATTTTTTTCTCAGTATTTTATTTTTTATTGTATCCGTCGTTCTATTTAACTCAAGTCCAGGACCTCTAGAATGTTTCATTAATATTTTTTTTTTAACTGGTATCTTCTCTGAGTGTCTTTTACCAATTGGTGTCTTTCCATAAAATTTTTTATCCACTAGAAATAATATAAAAATAATTTTATACAATAAAAATGACAAATAATAACTAAGAAATAATAAAAATATAAATAATTTATGTTTATTTTAATTGTAATACATGCAAGATTTTAAATTACATTTTCTAGATTTAAAAATTATTTAAAATAGAAATAATTATGCATATTTATAATATTAAATTATATGTAAATAACTTTTTATAAATTCATTTATAATTGCATTTATAATTTTCTTGTATGTATGTTCTATCCAGTAAACAAGAATGGATTAAAATGAATTTAAATTTTATCTATCCAAATATGTATTTTAAATACAAACAAAAAACAAAAACTTTTTTTATTCATTGGATTAAATTAGATTCAGTTGGATTCAATTGGATTGAAAAATCATATTTCCTATTCAGAATTTTGAAGAAATATACACAAAGTAAAAAGTTTATTATTTTTAGATAGAAATATGCTTTATTCGATTCATGTGAATAAAAATACATTCAGATTGACCTTATTTTAAAGTTTGTGAATGCATTATTTCTAAAAATTAAATTTAAATCCATTTTAACCCACTTCAATCCATTCTCTTTTTCTTCCTTCCTTTTCTTTAATTGGCACTTGCAGCATCTCGTAGTCGCAATCTGGCCATAAACGAATTGAAACACATATGATTCAAATAAAATCTATAAAAACTTTTAATGTGTGATGAAATGCAATGCGTTTAAAGCCGGACACATTTTTCAAAAATATCCACTTAGATCAAAGCAAACATATATCCGTCCCGACCGAGCGAACTTTCAATCCTTTCTTGTTTACAGGAATATACACGTGAGTTAACCTTATAATCTTATTTATATATCAGCGAGAAAAAAACAAAAAGTCAAACAATAAAAGATGATCTCAGTGTTCATACCTGGTCTCATTGTGATTTTTTATCGTGATCAAATATTAATTTCTACACTAATTTTATTAGGAATACAAGGAATACAATCAGCGATAAAGTCCAATTATTATTACGGAAACCTGAGAGCAGTCATCTGACGTTTTTCGTCAAAATCGTCCGTACACTAGTGCCAGTACATTCATTTTCGAAATTTGGCAACTACGTAATTACGTGATTGGTAAATAGGCTTGGTTCTTTGTGGCTGAACTTTTTGCACCGGTTCATCTTCCTTCCTCTTTTTTCCTCCTAAAGAGAAAAGGAAGAAAGATGAACTGGTACAAAAGTTCAGTCAAAAAGAACAGACCTAATGAATGCACTGATGAAAATCGTAGTATAATCGTACTCAGTAGCGACACTGAATGTCGGCATCTTTGATGTAAGAGGCTCTGCATAATAAAAGGAACAGAGAACAGAGAATAAGAATTTTAATCTATCAGAAATCATGTATTATGGAATACACAATTTCTGATAGGTTGAAATTTTTATTCTCTGTTTTCTGTTCCCTGTTCTTTTTATTGTGCGCCCTTAATACTCGTATTCAGTCAGGCCTTATATTTAAGGCTTCCTTAAATTTATCTTTAGATACTCTACGAATTATTTCATTGGCTGCTGAGCATCTAAACATAAATTTAAGGAAGCCTTAAGTACAAGATCTGAATACGGACATAAGTGTTCTTAAGTCATATGATTCATCGCCATGTTGTGAAGTGTACATAGTAGAGTTATGATAGGGCAGGCTCTTAAATTTGAATTTCTATTAATCTTCTAACGTCCGCCATATTCCTAAGCGTACAAACCGATACATGCGCACTAAAAATTGCAGGTCACAAAAAAGTTTACTGTCGCTACTGGGTATGATTGTACTGTGATAAAATCGTGATATCGAATAGTTGTTATTGTTAGGGATTTTAGAAGGTAAAGGAGCAAATTCAGCAAAATCCTCATTAGGAACAAATCTTTCGATTAGCCTGGCAACACTGCTGCGAGACATTCGCGTCATTCGCAGGCTGGTTCACTGACGACTGGGTTCACATTCGTTGTAGGTCGATCACGATTGGAGCATGCGCTGACACATTCCCGTTCAGCTATTCCGGTTCCCTCCTCTCGCGATCTGTGGGGATGATTGTCATTCATGATTAGTCGCAACGTTCTTGACCGCGACGAGGTTTACCTATCGCATTCCCAAGTTTCCACGTACAGTGTTACGTATATGCTTATACCTCATCGAAAACAGTTAAGTGTTTAATCGTGCACGTTTTCCTCGTCACTCGCGTTGTACTCAGCTCCGTTCGGATTGATCGATCGCGGAGTGAAATTCGCCGCACGCGAAGGACCCATTTGGCGCTTTTTCTACGAGTGCGCGATGTCATTCGTCTCGTCTCTCACCTGATAGCCCTGATATCCGACCAGGCCGTTTTTTTCACAATAATGGGATCTCTGCCGTCCTAATATGCGGTAGGTACGTCGACCAAGGTTTTGTGGGAATGAAAGGAAAAGAAAGAGATAAAGAAAAATGTATGTTAACGTGCGCGGCAACTAATATCCGCTGTCCGCGAAACCGCGTGGCAATCGATCGCGGTAAAGTTGGCTTCGAATTATCCGAGACCCGCGCGATTACGACAAATTGCAGCAGTTTCCCTGGAAGGTGGAAAAAAATAACAAACGGAGAGGACAGCACAAATTAAAAAGAAAAGAAACAAGCGCTTAGACGTAACGCAAGCTGTTCTTTTGCGGCGGACATGTCGACGTAATGGCGTCACGGATGTCTTTTGACCACAGATAAATTCCGCTTTCTTGATTTCAGTTCCGATGCAACGGCGAATTCCGGCGACCTTTCGGTGCTGTTCCCCTTACGGAATTGTTCACGTGATCGTACTTCATTATAACATTTACAACAGTATCATTGATGCGTAACACTTAATGGATATCCATGCGTATCTATCAATCTATCTGATATTTTTCAATAAGGTTCAGTATTTCTCACATACTGTAATCAAATTGAGAAGAAGAGAATAGATACTTTGCATTTCTATCAGTTTTCACGAAAGTTCACTTTAACTACAGAGATATGCAGGCAATAGATAATCTTACTCTTGTAGCAGACGAGTGCTTAAGAGACTTATCTATAAGTTAATCAGATGTGACTGATAAGATCGTCATGTTTTCAAATCGATGGCCTTACAGTGCTTCACATTTAATTTTACAGAGTTATTCAAGTATCGCAAAACAGTCAATAAATTAATTTGTCCAATGGAAGTTGTCTGTGTCACATTATTGTAGTTTTACAGTCAATATTCATAATTGGTTCTTATATTTTAGTTCGTCTTAAGTACAGTTTTAATACATATTTTTTTTTAAATGAACTGTTCTTTTCTCTTTTTTTTCCTTCAAAATGAAAAGAAAAGGAGAAAAAATGAACCAAAAAAGGCAGCTAAAAAAAGCAGACTTTTAAGACCTGTTTTAAACTTAGTACAAGAGTTGTATTAGCATCTTAAGACATTATTTAATGAAAAAACTTTAATAAAATAAACTTTAATAAGTAAGTAGAAGGTATGAAACAATTTTTATTGTTCTATGAGAGAGCTTAGTGCTGTTAGATTATTTTAATGTATATTTGCACAAAAATACTAGAGAGATTAAATATGAAATTGAGATAATGTTATGCTCCGTAAATGATTATATTAATATTAAAATTTTTAAATAACCAACTATGAATAACTGTTCAAAATTGCAGTTATAAGACATAACTTATGATTTCGTAATTTTTAATACTATATACTTGTGCTATACTTGTCTGTTTCAGATGGTTGTCTTATAATATCAATTATAGTACTCAATCAGTGACGCGATTCGTCAGCATCGTAGCATTAATGAATAGAAGACTTTGCATAAAGGCCTCTTCTACATTTTAACATCCAACTGCGAATTAGCGGTGGAAATGGCAGATGAGTGCAGCGAGGTCAAGTCGGCAGGACCATCCTCGCCAAGGAGTCCTCAGGGCAGCAGCAACGGTGGGAAGCCCAGTAGCCTGCACTCACCTAGGCAACCAAGACGCGTGAAGCTAACTCAACAACAATTGGACAGCTTGACAAAGGACGAGCTAGCGGCCAAATGGCATGAACAGGACTTGTATGTGGAGTGTCTAGAAGCCCAGTCGGCAGCTCAGGAAGGTACTGAGATCACACGAGTGAGACCACCTCACTCACCACATATCTTAAGCGAATTAACGAATGCCAGGATACAACGATATTTTGTAAGAGACAAGACTCTCGTAGAGACGCTAAGCATAGGGTTCATTAGATCAGTGTTTAGGATATTGTCATTAAGTTGTTTATTAGGTTTAAGGAGTAACGAGAAAGCTTTAATAAATAAGTACACCAGGTATAAACATAGGAAATTATTTATTGCTCTATGAGAGAGAGCTTAATACACATGCGATCAGATTATTTCAATGTATCTGCACAAAAGTACTAGAAAAATTAAATATGAAATTGAAATAATGTTGCGCTTCATATATGATATGGTGATTATATTTATATTAATTTTCAAAACTACATTTGTGATGTGTATAGTGCGGGTAATTAAAGATTCATATGATGTAAGGCGATAATTCTCAATGTAATTGTGAGCACGGGTGGAGTGACAGCCACATATATGATGTACAAAAAGGGATACATTTAGTCCAAATTTTCTTGTGAGCAATTATATTGTCAGCCATGAAAAAGCCATGATTAGCGAGTAAAAGTGAAAATGGCTGAGCTAACAAGTGCTTATGTGTGTCAAGAAGCGTCAATAAGGTTTTTCTGCAAAAAAAAAAACCCATGTCTGCCACCGATGTTATGGAAGACATAGCATTGCTCAAAATGTCATTTCACAAGTGCCCTGTGCAGTGTATCGCGTTTATCTTTGCAGTGTAATAATTATACTGCCAAAAAAAAAATATGCAGGAGAGTGTGTGCCGTGCGTGTAATTTGAAATATCGAGTTCTAGTTAACGAGGATGAAATGAAAAGCAGCGTTTATATGATGGCGCTGATTTTACGACTCAGAGGAATAATAAGAGTGGATCCGTATCACCATTTGGCCTACAAAATACTGCACCTGGGGTGCGTGAAATTTATATCTCGGTGAAGTACGCAATCACATTCGTCGTTATCAATTGGAACATAACTCAATCCCATCTGTCTGTTCCTTCCCTTGATCTACGTATCCTTAAATATTATCTTATCCTTAATTTTTTTCCAGTTAGAGATAATGCAATTAACTGTATTCCTAAATCAATTATCCTACATATTCTTACTATGAATGCAACTTGCATGCATTTATACCTATACCATAATATCCTGGTATCAAATACGAATTTCAAAAGTACATACCTGTGGGTTAAGCCCGGCCAGTGTCTCGTTACGCCAACATCTGTGTCTGCAACAAGTACATGCTTGATTCATACAGAAGAAAAGTAACGTCCACTCTTGGTCTTGGAAGTACAGAGAATCACACAAATGGCACGTCGCAACGACTCCAAAAATCAAAGTATGCGCTAATTAACAATGTCAGTTGTCAGGCAGTCATAGTCACGTACTTATAAAAGTATATTGTTTATTTATGCGCACTTAGGTAAAAGCCATAAATATTAATTTTTCCAGTATGCTTACTTCCATCAAAAATTATCATATAACATATATATAAATTATACAAGAAATTTTATAAAATTATATAGTCTGATGTTTCAAATATTCAATATCCAATATTATGATTTATAAATTTGTATTTTTAATTAAATTAATCGTATAAATGTTGCAGAGAAAATTATTTATAGTTGCAGAAAAAAATTTTTGATATTTTGTGTGTTGTAAATATATCATAACAAATTTATAGAATAAAATATATATATTCTTACATTTTTTCAAAATATATTTTATAATAATAAATTTTGTTCATTAATAATAATTTTGGAAAAAGTGTTACTAAGTCAGAAAAAAATATTTATTTTTCGTTGAAATATATTTATACAAAGAGTCGACTGTTCACAAAAATTATTAAAGAATTCTTTTTGAATCTAATTAATTTATTTCAGAAAAATAATTTGAACTCCTTACATATAAGTAAATAATACAAAATATTACTTAAATTTCAGAATATATTGGATATTTACATTTTTAATAATCCAAATATCAAAAATTACATTTATTTAAAGGATTTTTTTTTAAATTTTAAAAACATTAAGACAATATAAAATACAATCGCTGGCTAGATATTGAAAAAAAAAACAAAATCAACTTGCAGGCTTAAAATAGAGAACTAATATATGCGCGCGCGCGCGTGTGTGTATGTATTACATCTCCTATATGAAATATACATATTCCATTATTTCACTGTAATTGTTTTAATGATCAAGAATTATGTATTATATATGTTACAAGAAATATTCTTGTAAGATATAAATATAATATACATACATCACAAACATATATGTAATAATACTGCAATTTTAAGAAACACATAGATTCCATTGAATGTTAAAGTTCTAGAAATAGAAAAATTTATAGATTATTCCTTTATAGGTGAGCTAGCTTCATTGAGAGAATCCGAAAACAAATACAGACAACAATATATAGAGGCATCTCACAGGGAGAAGATCTTAGTGAGGAGGCTTGCCTCTAAAGAGCAGGAATTACAAGAATATATTGTATGTAATTATTCTCAGATACATCGAAATTCTAGTACAGTTTATCTTGCAAAATTTATTTCTATATGATCTTATATAAAAAGGATTTATTTTTTTTCATTATTAGAATCAAATAACTGAAATGAAAGCCACCCAAGCTCCGTCCGCAGCTGCATTAAGGTCCGCTCTATTAGATCCGGCTGTTAATATATTAATACAGAAATTAAGGCAAGAGTTAATAACGACCAAGGGCAAATTAGAGGATACGCAGAATGAACTAAGCGCGTGGAAATTCACGCCGGATAGGTCAGAAAAACTTTATACATTAAATAAAAGACGCATGTACGACACCAATATTTTTATTAAATTAAATATTTTATTTACAGTAATACGGGGAAAAGATTAATGGCAAAATGTAGGTTGTTATATCAAGAAAATGAAGAACTTGGTCGTATGATTGCCAGTGGACGTATTGCCAAATTGGAAGGCGAACTTGCTCTGCAAAAGAGTTTTAGTGAGGAAGTGAAAAAGTCACAATCAGGTATCATATTAGTTATTCATTAATTTATATTATGTTATTAACTTTTACCAAGTAATTATCATAATTATTGCAATTAAAATCGGATTCTGTGATCAAAATATTTCAAATATAATTAATTCATTTTTATTTAATTTGTTACAGAATTAGATGAATTTCTGCAGGATTTAGATGAAGATGTGGAGGGTATGCAAAGCACTATTTACTTTTTACAACAAGAACTGCGCAAAGCACGAGAGTCTGTCACGCTATTGCAACAGGAGAATGCAGCATTAAAGGCAAGTACAAACGAGAATAATCTATCGAATGGTTTATCGCCCCATACGCCGCCAATTAAGAAAGAGGAACAGGAAGAAACTACAGTACCAGATACGAAATCTTCAAAATCGATGGAGGACAGTGATATGTGCAAAGGTGTGAGGACTCCACCGTTAGCGTCGCCCCAGAGTGAGCTTACCAGTGTTGAAAGGACAGAACGTGCGGAGAGAAAACTTAATCAAGCCGATCACAATGACGAGAGTTCCAGCGATTCCGCGGCGTTAATTATTAAGGTTGAGAACGAGGAACTTAGTGATAGAGAAGAAGAGCAGGAGGAAAATCGGAATAAACGAATATTAAGAAATAAAAATCACAGTAGGAATAGTGGTAAATCAAATGGGGAGGAGGTGACAACACGAACAACACGGGGTAGGGACAGGATAAAGAGGGAGAAAAGTGCAGCCAGTAGTGATGATGAAAGGACGCACAAGAAGAAACGAAGAGAAAGCATTCTTTCTCTCGATTATAACGAAGCCGATGATGATGCGTTAGTTTTAACTAATGGCGAAACTCTGCAGAGTGATCCCGAATGAATATTGTTTTAGGTTGATTTTGGACAACATTAACTACACGTGTGGTTGAAATTCGCGATATATAATTTGACATCCACTATGTACAAAATTTTTCATCTAAAGCAACGCCGGTTGCCTATTTACAAGATATTGTTCGAATAAAAAAAATAATTAGCCATAAAGAAACGTAATTTCAGTACCTGTATTCGTGATAAACTGCAAAGGATAAATATTCACATTGGTCTCTAAAATGACAAACCTGTAAATACTCTTATTATTATTATATCGATCCATTAGATCAATATAAAGTTTGTTTACTTGAAGTTACTTGCAAACGACCAAGTTGCGCATTACATTACAAAGATATATCAGACGAAAAATCTGAATAGATTAATATAACAATATTACTGAACACTGTAAGGAAAACAATCGAATTTTGTTTGTATTTTGTAAATTTATTGTATTAAAACTATGTAAAAATCAGCAAAAGCTTTGGTTTATCAGTAAAAGACGAATAATTCGAAAGATTGTCAAGAATTAATCAAAAACGCCTAACCATATTATGTAAATAAATCGAATGAATTTTAATATTTTCGGGTATAGAAAGCGAACTGTGAGATTTTCGTATGATTATGTACATACGTACATAACAATGGTCTGATGTACATATGTATTTTTTGTGCAATATGAGGCATCGACCGCGATTTAATTTTACTTTTACCGAATAATTGGAAAACATAAAGCATATGACAAAATATACAATATTAGTCTTAATAATGCATATGGATTGATCTCACAGACTGATACATTAAACTCACATTTTTAATTTTCCTAAACTGAAATTTGTATAGTGTTTGATATATTTTATATTATCTATATGCAAATTTATTTTATATTATCTCCGTAAAAAAAATGCGCCTTCAATTTTATTTGTAGTTTATACTATAAGAGAAAAAACGATGGATATCAAAAATACAAATTTGCATTAAAAAGAAAAATGTTGGTAAAACGTATGATATTCCATCCCAAATTTTCTGTATATAGTGCCATTATTATTCTTGTATAGAAGATATTAATAATTTCTGGGATACGAGCGATAAAGAATAAAGTGCTTTTTCTTACGCACATTTTGCAATTAAAGCATGGTGTCTTCTTTTCTTCAAATAATTAAGAACGATTAGAAATAACTTTATATTTCGATAAGAATCCAATTTTGCTTACGCGATGTAGAACGTCCGCGTGCTAGTTTACATTAATCTTATTACTAAAAGTATGCTAACATGAATTGTGAATCTTCAAACTGCAAAACATGATTATTAAAGGATTCCTTATTCAGACTGAACATATGTTAATTTTTTTCCATTCCATACTTTTGCATTTAATTATGTAATTGCGTAGTAAATATATACATTAAAAAAATTTAAAGACAATTCCCAAACGAGAGAATTAAGAAATAAATAGATAAATCCTAATGTCAAATTTAACACATATTTAGAATATTATTTATTGCACATAAAAAATTCAATTTTAAAGAGAATGAATATTTTAAAATTTAACTATCGATTTGCAATTCAAACATCGATATGCACTTTTGAGTCTGTTCTTTGTTGCTATCCTATCTCAAACAAATTTTTGCCAAACTTCAAATACATACGGATTTTATTTTAACATTATATATATATACAGTTCAGCTATAAAAGTTCTTACAGACATATTTTTAATCCGTTTGAAAATGGCACTTTACCGTAAAAACCATCAATACATGATCCTACATGAATTCCACTTTCGCCGGCAGCATTCGGCGAATAGTTGAGTAAATTCGTTTGTGGTGTATTAGTATTTT
>Ga0157364_1001235_pt1 | contig 21123 bp, 22 predicted proteins | sample AttsexASBM2_FD_111476 | JGI IMG/M metagenome (GOLD analysis project Ga0157364, IMG submission 111476) | Fungus gardens microbial communities from leaf cutter ant in Ribeirão Preto, State of São Paulo, Brazil - Atta sexdens ASBM2 | ecosystem: Host-associated > Fungi > Mycelium > Unclassified ...
GCGATTTCCTCTTTAGTTTCAAAGTCTTCAACTTTCTGTCCTTATTCTTTATCAATTACCTCGAAGTCGAATCTGTTACGATCGATTTGCTTGCCCCTCTATCTATTATCCGGTTGTTTTCTTACGAAAGTATTCATAGAAAAATTTCTCCAAAGAGACTGTTCTGCGGTGCTAAGTGAATTCACAATTTTATTAAATCAATATTAGAGCAACTGGGAAAAAATTACATTTGTAATGTATTCTGTCTCCTCGCGTAAAATAAATATATGATAATGAGACACTAATGAATGTACCAATTGTAACACACAAAGGAACTTATGAATATTTTACTTCCCAAAGTGAGATAATTCACTCAGATAAATTATGTTTGCTCGTGCTGGCTGTCGCTTCCGCGTCATCGTTGTTCAAAGGTCTCGGCATTTCTTCTCTACGAGCAAAATTATAATAACTTCGACATGCTAAGACGTAAATGCGAGCATTAGCTCACCTCATGAATCGATAGTAGATCATATTCTCAATGAAGCATATTATGCCTCCGATAAGTACGCCGAAAGCTAATAGAACCAAAGCCGGAGCGGTCTCGTATATGGATATGCTTCTCGTGGACAATGTATCGAGTGTACATTGAGGTTTTCTGCTTGACCAATATTTTATCTGTCGATCACGTAACCCGGTATTGAACATCTTGGACAGCCTGAAGAAGAATTTTTTAATTATTTGTTGAACTACTAGTACCTTCGTTGTATAGCAAGGAAAAATTATAAATAAGAACTTACCCGATTTTCGCCATCTCGGTGAATTGACCATTGCGACTGGCGTACATACCCATGACGGATTGTTTAAACAGATGGATCTCTGTCAATGCGCAGATCTTGTTCGGATCGAACATTTTTTCGATGTATGGATATGCCGTGTTCGGATCCGTGTGATAGGCCAAGATACCTTCACTGACTTGCTTCATGCCTTCCTCTATCGGCAAGTACCGCTTCGACTCCGGCAAAGGATCCCAACGTTTCTTCCTAAAGTAATTTGATTCCGAGCTAAGTTTCTGAAAATACAAAATTCGGATATTATACAGTCTTTCTGGAAAGACTGATGCGTATATATTTCATGTCTAAAAACGTACATATAGAAAGTAGTTCAAATACGGCACAGCCTCTGCCGCAATTTTCAGATTGCTATCCGCGAGAACCGTCACGTCATCCTCCATCATATCAAGCGGTTCGCTCAAACGAGCCGACACTACACTGCCCGAGTAATAATTGAACATAATCCAATTAAACATGAGAATCTGCAAAAGAGCGATACGACCCGAAATACATTCGGGATAAAAATTTGCACCTACAAAAGAGTCAAGTTCTCGTCAAATTCTTGAGATGATACATTTGCAATCTACTTATTTTATACCTTGCTGAGCAGTAATGCCAATAGTAACGACCACAGCATCGGAATATTTCTCTTCTTTGCTCGCCTCCTCGCATTTCATTATTATTCTCATTATAAACATGAAGAACACAATAAACACGGCGCTCAAGTACCAAATCTGAACCGCAAACGGCTTAAAGAAAATCTCTAGTTTGATTTTATTCGACGGAGTGGACAGCAACATGAAACATGGTCTGCAGAAAAGAGATTAATTATTCATCGATGTCGAATTGATGTTTTTGATATAAAGTGAAATTTCGATACCGAATCGGCCATGCCGCGCCAATTAAGGTAGCGTAATCTAATCTCTCGGATACCATAATTCTGGGATTACTACCGAAGTCGATATAATTCGTTTGTAGAATCTCGAATATCAAGCCATGCACACTGTGACGATCCCAATAAATTATTTCCGAAGCGTGTACACTTGAAAAAAGATATTTTTAGGATTACTCCTGGGAAAAAATGTTACATATATGAAAAATGAACATATTTTATATATAATATGTATATGTTATATATATTATATGTAATTGTATATAAAATATGTTAATTTTACATATAATTATATACGAAACATTTTCCTGGGCTCTTACAGAAATCTAATAGCGGCCTAAAAAAATTTATTTATTACTGAAAAAGTAATTAATTATTTACTTGAAGTACTAAAAATACTGGACGATGTTATTAATACTTAAAATAAGTAATTAATTACTTTCAATACTAAATTAATTGGTAGATTAGAGTTTTGTAAAGATATTAGCCAGAAAAATGCAAATTGCATCCTAAAAATTGAAAAATACCTAAAATTGAAGAGATCAGCGGTGTGAGATATCATGGCGTATACGAACTTATGCATGCTATCTAAAGATCTGGTGTTAATATCGATCATATAATCTTCCAATCGCATGTTCTTCGGCCTATATTGTATCTAATAATAAAGCATACGATAAAATATAATTAAACATTTCTCCTTTTTTCTGTAGAACCATACATTCAGTGAGACGTACCACGCCCGATATTTTCAGTGTCATGCCGTGCATATTCGCCCTTCTTTCGACCAGAGGTTGCGTCAGGGTAATAATAAGACCTTCTGCTCGTCGCCACCAACCCAGTCGGGTCAAATTCAATGTACCTCCACGGTATTTGCAGTGATTATAAACATCGTAAAGATCGTAACCACTGCCATTTGTTATCGCAAGCGTAACATCAGTCGTCATACTATAAGCACTATCGTTCAAAAGTGGCACACTGCTATTCAGCTTCGATCCCAGGACCAGCCAGTGATATGAGTAGTCATACATACGGTACTTCGAGGTCTGAAAATATGAAATATATTCTCTTTTTTTCTTTCTTTTAACAGAGAGAAAATAAATATGAATGATAAATATGAATATAAATATGAATGATTAACTTTTCGTGGTCATATCTCCTGAGAATTTTATGTTGGTCACACAGGGGACAAAATAACTCCAACATTTTAACTGATTGTCGTATTTACAGCTTTTATTCTTTAAAATCACAAAAATTACTAAACATACTTTAAACATTGTAGAATATGGAAATGCAGTGGCTTTTTAAAGTTTTTAATTTTACATATTTTTAAAAAATATAGACGTAAAAGCTGACGTCTAAAGAACAACACCTAAACGTCTAAAGTTGCTGCAGTTGAAGGTGTAAAAAAAGATAAGATTTTAAATTTTGGATAAATGACAATTTGAGTCCTGTTTAAAAAAAAAATCTTAGAAATATAAAGTCTCACACCATTTTGGGATCCCCTGGACCCCAAGTAACCACAAAAGGTTAAAGATTCACTCTATAAATTCTTTTACCTCAGCAAAGATGGTCACGGCGCTTTCGTTGCGACAACGCAAATCTACGACAACTCCCAAGCTCCAGGCATCAGTACTCAAGAATCGTCGTATGTTGATATTCTTATCATGTTTTCGAATGATCGTGAATATACCAGCTCTGCTTAACGACTTTACGAAATAAAAATCACCTGCAATAAAAAAAATGAGACATGAAAAATCTTTATCATTTATTTTTTTGTTGAATAATTCATTAACACTTTGAAAATTTCACCTACTCGTGAAATCTCCACAAGAGAATCCCACAACATTTCGCACTGCCTTATTCACGAAATAGTCGCGAATAAAATCACTATCTCCCGCGTTGGCATTACAAGTGAATTGCAGTAAAGCAAAGAATATTACGTACGCTCCACTGTGCTTTAATTTCGCATTATTCATATTGTCGTGCAAAAAATAAAAGTTCTGCGGACTTTATGTAACGTCGAGTCTACACACACGAATACGAATAAACGAAAGAGCTAACAAAAATAGAGTGTAATTCGATTAGATTTGCACGGATCGGTTGTAACATGCTTTGAATTTTTCAGTATCTATATAACATTAAACATGATATAACATTAAACATGATATTGAAATCGAGCATCTTATCGTTTATTTACGTTCCAATGCTATGACATTCTATCAAGGAATGAAAACTAGAAAATGTGTCATTATCGAACTACAGCAAATCACACACACGATAGTGATTTATTATTTGCGCATATGTCTAATGAATAAACACACAAGCTACAATATCCGCAATAAAATCTAATTGAATAAGCATATAGAATGGCACATAGAAATAATATATTATCTGGTTATATAGAAATAATATATAGAAATAATATATTATCTGATTAACTATCATTCGCGCGAGAATATTTCACCCGAAGTAGGTGTGTTTCTCGTGAATTTCGGAAAACACAGTTTCCTCTGTCTGTCGGTAGTAGACATTGATAATCTAAAAAAAAGAGAATGACATAATGGAAAATTAAAAAAATACTTCAATATTATTCTTTTTCTTAACTAATTAATTTTTTTAACTGATCGTTACCGAGGCCATAACCAGTAGACAAGATTCTCTGTTATGCAGATTACGAGAGACAGCGCGGCGGCGATGCCAACAAACACAAAAACGGGTATAGCTTCATAGATCGACAGCGGTTCCGCGATTAGCATATTTTTCGGACAAAACGGTTTTCTCGCCGACCAGAATTTCAGTTGACGCCTGCGTATGCCCATGTCATACATTTTAGTCAAACTATAATAATAAACATTATGATAATAAACATAATGAATGATTATAATTAATATAATATGTTATAATAATAAACATATGAATAATAATTGCTTTTAAAGAAGAGAATTAAAATTTAAAGAATGAAAGAGGCATGTGTAGGCGTCTACTTATAGTCACTTGCGTATTCTCCTACCCAATTCTAAATAGTGGAGTGAACGGGCTCCTATGCCTACCCCAAAGGGCGAGCACCGCGCGAAAGAGATGAACCTCCGTTAGCTCGCATATCATCCGTGGGTGGAAATGCCGCTCAATGTACGGATACGCGGATTCGATTGATGTATGATAAGCCAAACCGCCTTTAGCCACGCGATTCAGGCCCTCCGTTAGTGGTAGATAACGTTTGGATTCCGGTAGTTTGTCCCATCGTTTCGCGTTAAAATACCGTATCTCTTTCTCCGGTGTCTTTTAATAAAAAGATAAAATAAGAGATGCACCAATATAATAAGAAAAGGAGTTTTATATTTTGAATAAAAGGATATCTCTGTAAACATTAATTAACAATAATATAACATCAACGTTATATATAACACGTTATATTTCATTTGTATTGAGAATAAAATTAGAATATTGATGTTACTGTTAATGTTTACTGGAATAAGATTTTTTATTATAATTATTGAACTTCTTTCTTATAAAATTAATTTTACTATTTGGATTATGTTATAATTGGATTTTAATATTTAAAAAGCATCTACCTGTAAAAAAGAACGAATATATGGCGTTGGTTCGGCCGCCACTTTCAATTGACTGTCCGCCAAGCTGATCAACGAGTCGTTCATCTTCACACCCATATTCTTTAATCGATCAGACACGATACTCGCTGAATAATAGTTCAGGATTAACACGCTGAAGAGCATAATATGTATAAATGCTATGCGACCCGCATAATGCACCGGAACAAACACGGAACCTGTAAAAGTGCTTAATTTATCGATAGCTCTTCATTTTCTATGCATTTAATTATTTTACTCAAAACTTGACAGAAAATTAACGATGATGATGGCGAGTACCTTGTTGGGAAAGAGCGCCTATTGTAAGAAGAATACAAATGTTGTAGCCCTCTGACACACTGTGAATGCCTTCCTGTCTGATCAATATTACCAGTATGGACGCAGAAATTATTATCGTACAAAGTACAACGTACCAAACTTTGATATTTAACGGTTTCAAAAATTGTTTTGTCTTCATGTTCGCCGAAGCTATCGTCCGAAATAAAAAACATGATCTGCGTAGAAACAACTCATTGAAACATCAAGCAATAAGATAAAACAATTCCTTATTGTGTATCATAAAATTACATTACCGCATTGGCCATACTGGGCCGATAATATCTCCCGACCGTAATCTATCAGCTTTCATCACTATTGGACTGGCCGAGATATCCACCGTCTTTTTTTGAAAAGCGACAAACATCGGCGCAGAATTATCTTGCCGCTTTCTTGGATCAACTTCCACGATTTCCATACTTTGAAATAATAATATAAAATATTTTTAAAAATTTTTATAATAATTTAAAAATATTTCCATAAAAAAAGAAATAAGCGAAAGAAATGCAAAAGTATATACTCGAAAAAATGTTTCATTTCAAAAGATTCTTACGTGAAGTTAAAGAGATCAGCCATGTGCAGCAAGATAGTATACAAGAATTGGGACCGACCGTATTTCGCCTTCATGTCTTGGTTCAGCACGATAGCTTCCGTGGATAAATTGTAAAACTTACGCGGCAGCTATGAGAATTTACGGTTAATAAATCATATTACCAATTGCTGTACTCGTTATAAACTAATCAGTTACTTACTAAGACTCCCACTCTGAGTTTCATACCATGCAAGTTAAATCTTCTCTCGTACTTCGATTGCTTTAGTCTGATCGTCACACCAGATTTTTCGGTCCAGTAACCCAAGACGGTTACATTCAAGGAGCCACCGCGTGCTTTGCAAGGATTATACACGTCGTATAAATCAAAACCAGTATCGGTCTCTATGGCAATTGTAATATCGGTCACCACACCGAACGAATCATCATTTAATAAGCTCAAGATGTCGTCCAACTTTCGTCCCAAAATAAGCCATTTATGCGTTTCATCGAATAAGAAAGATTTCGTAGCCTTAAATAAGAAAGAGATTAATACCAAGAACTTTGCCATTGCTGCTTCAACATCTACGACTTTTGTTATCTTTCTTGACCCTTGTCTGTTCCTCCCCTCCTCTGGTTGTATTTTCACATACATTACTTCTTTATTCTTAAATTAAATTCTGCATTCTTAGTTCCAAATATTTTACGTAATTAATATACAATATAATAATTAAGAATTTTTTTATAAAAATCCCGTGATTGCATTTTCACATTGTCTCCTTTATTCTTACATATTATATTGCACATTTTTAATTCCGAATACTTTACGCTGTTAATATATGAAATAATATGGAATTAAAAATTTTTTGGAATAGTATCTTTTACCTCATAATATATTACAGTATAATTGTGACCTTCGCATCGCGCATCCACGTAAATGCCTAAATTACGATAGTTGTTCTGTAAAAGCTTCCTAAGAATACGCATCGATGATTCATTCACGGATTCGAGATTGCACATCGATGTCAGTACAAAGACTTCGTTGAATGTCCTTGCGAATTTCACGTTGCCTGTCACGAGTCGAGAAAAGTTTGTAATATAAATTATATATGAGTTATATTTCTATCATTTAAATATTGTTACGCACTTTCGAGACCACCGCAAGAAAACCCTACGACGTTGGATACATCTTTATATAAAAAGTAGTCTCGGGCCATAATATTGTCGTTTGCGTAAGAAACGAGTAGTAGACGCGACAGAAACAGCAACTTCCAACTTCCATGACGCATTTCTTAAATTATACGGATTACGCCGAGATTATACCTATTTGAAGGAGAATAAAGCAGTCATTCCTGCATCCGCCGCATGGTCAACTACTCAAAGCGCAAGTCTCTCATGAATATTTCATTTCATGAATTTTTATGATTTGAAATATTAATTCCTTCGACCGACTTACATATTTAGCTATCTTCCTGGAACTTATTATTTTATTATTATTCTATATTGTATTTATTTCTCCGTGTTTCTCTTTCGCGATATTGCCTCGAAATTTTTACATTTCTGAGAAATCGAGAGTGAGGAAAAAATTCTGGAATTTCATTGAAGAGAATCACAGGAAATGTAACAAGATGGAAAAAATGTGACGATATTATTATGAAAGGAATATTCATTTAAAAATCATAATTTCAATTAATATAATTTGTACTCTTTCTAATGTAGCATTACGTATATTAAGGATACATTCCGATACGATGTACATTCGATGTACGCATTCAGAATCGAAGCGCTTCATAAATAAAGTAACTTATCAATGACTAGTACAGATTATTGCGCTATTACCGCTCGAGCTGTAACCGTGAGTTAATTCGCAAATTCTCAATTCTAAAAAAATTCGTCAAGATCGATATTCAGAATGTTTATTGTAGTGCAAAGGGAGGAGCATCGTTGGTCGATAGATAAAATTTGCCACGTAACCTGAACGAGAAGAAGACAAATTGTGATGAATTGTAATCAGTTTTCGCGAATAAAAAAAAAATATAAACAATGATATCTTACGAGGTAGAGGCGTATTCGCCCATCATAACAACCGGATTGTAATCACAAAGTCGCTCCTTGTATTTTTCCCAGCTCTCGCACATTTTCGCCTTGAAACCTACCGTGCTGCCGATGCTCTCGGTCATAAGCTGATGCGCTCTGGAATGGCTGCAATAAGCTGAAATATAAAAAGAGGCATTAAGATACTGCTCGAGAAACCTTTCAATATTCTCCACAGCAAGGATATGATGAATACCTTGCAATACTCACTTATTGTTGGCATGAAAGAACATCCAGGTTGCGGAATCTTGCCATTATTAGGATAAAAATCAGCGTGTCCCAATGGCGCCAAGAATCCAAACACTGGTCCGCTGGTATGAATGACATCAACGAATTGAGCGTCGGTTGGATCCAACCGATATTCTGGATCGACGACGCCAGAGATAGTCTCGAAGAGAGGACTCGCAGGATCTAGTCCTTCTCGGGAAAATCATGGAATTACGCTCGCGACAAATAGCCAATATTTTTGCTTTCATAATTCATCGACATCGATAACAAGTATTATAACTGTATTGTCTTCCCAGTGCTGTCTTGTCAGTAATACACCCCAAATAAATATTACAACTTTAATGCGCGTAATTTCATTATTTAGTTTAATATTTATCTATTTTTCTATTCTATATCTAACAAGAATCCTGAGGAAAAAACTATTGTATTAATAATTCGGTTAGAAAGTTATGATATTTTTTATCAACATCGTCAAACTCGAATTTGTATTCTTCTACGAAGACTGAGGCTCACAATTCACAACTCTCCAATGAGAAATGACAATGGAATCGATATCGATTCCATTATCATTTCTCACTGGATCATGGTTAATTCTTAACCAAGGTTTAACTTATTCCTCATCTCTTTCTAATGCTAGAATTGGAAAGAGATGAAGAATAAGTTGAACCTCGGTTAACAGTTAACTATGAGCTGTAAAACTGAGCCTAAAGGTTACGTATTTATTGATTTACCTGTTATTCTCCCAATACGTCCGTCGTGATAAGCTCCGGCGAAGCCTGCCACATAAGAGCCCAGGCTATGACCACTAATGTGCACATCCTTATACTCCAGGTTCGAATCCCGATTCAAAAAATCCAAGAACTGGCCTAAGTACTCACCAACTAGACGCGTGTTCTTAGCCGCCACCGGATAGGCGTCGGACGCCAAGATTCCCCAGCCCACGACTATCACGTTCACATCCTGATAAAGCAGATACGCTAAAAATGCAATTAAATGTTATATCTCTATCTTAAAAAAAAAAACATATTTTTTTCTTATTTGGAAGCAACGTTTTAGAGGACATGGGATCATTAGATCAAAAAGGAGTGGAATATAAAAAACCTTGGAACTCTTCCGCGAAGAGTTTCTGGCGGGAGAGAGCGAGCAGAAAAACTTGCAGAATGATTAATTAAGTCGTTATCGCATTGACCCTTGAACCGACAACGACGTCGATTCCGTGTTTACCGAAATAGGCTGACCCTGATTGTTTGCGAAAGTAGTAGCTGCGGTAGTACGGAATGCGAATACGCGATGACGTAATACCTAATTCCACCCACCGTCTATTAGATCACGTATCCAGCCCTCATTTCCGGTATCGCTGAATCCATGAACGATGAATTTGGTCGGCCGGCTCTCGTTGAAGTGCGATGCGTACAGCACTTCGGTATTGTTCAGGAATAATTGCTCTTCGCCAAATGGATTTTCTCTGTGCGAAACAATATTGTGAGAAAGACATTGCAACAAAATTGATGCATGATAAATATTAAATTTAAGTCCGAATAAAGATTCTCATCAAACATGCGAATTTCTCCCATTTCTTACTCTTCGAGGAAACAAAAGGAAAAGTTATAACAATGTCAAGAAGTGCCTTCCTTAATCGGCTTGTTTGCCGGAAAGAGAGAAATAAAAAGAAGGAATAAAAAAGGAGAGCGGGAGTCAATCCAAAGACGCGATATTAAGGCGTCAACGCGGCGCGGCGCCTTAACACTCGATAGTCGATCGAACGTCAGCGCTGAGAATAGAATGCCCGCTGATTGCACGTATCATTAAAAAATTGACGCATCCTCCACGGGGCAAGCCGGCGATAGCGGTGCCATGGTGCATAGAAATTAGCCGCGTCGGCGTGTGATTGATTTCCGATCGACGTCAAGATAGCCAATTGCAATTATATAAAATAATTATTTGGGAAATATGTTCGAGGAAACTTGGTATGACGATAAAAATGTGGACAGTGAAAACGATGAAAACCTGCAATATATGGCCGGTATTCGTAGTCGATTCTTGTATTCAAGATTGTCTTAATTAAGTACAATCTTAAGATGTCATGAATCAATCAGAAGGCCGTCATAGTCGACTCTTAAATTTAAGACTATAGTACAGACTTAAGATGTCATAAGCCAATCAAACGGCTATATTATCATCTTAAGAAATTACTTAAGATGATCTTAAAAGAAGAACAGACTATGAATATCATTCAGAAAGTTGTATTAATTAGCATTTTAAGACATTACTCAAGACGGTCTTAAAATAAGAATAGAATAAATACTAGCTTATAATATAATTTCAGTTTAAGACTTGATTGATATATGTCTGAGAATGAAGCGTCTGGATGTCTTCTGTACAACCTCGGGAACGATTGTCTTTTGTTTTCTCTTCCAATTAACCAGACTTTTCACATAAATACAGCTGTTATCTCGTGTATCATACTGAGATAACAAGACAACATTATATTCCACTTTCATATCTCATCGCAAATCGTGTTGTAATAATTAAATGTGTTGTAATAATTAAAAGGGATTATACGTACCTGGTGTATAATTTGAAGGTTGCTGGTTCGCGTTCCAGCACCGTCTCGACAATCGACGCTCGCGCGTTGTCATTAAGCAGTGTGCCTTCCGGATACGCGTACACTGGAATTAACAACTGAGGAATTAATCGGTTGGGATTAATCAGTCCGCGTCGCGAATAAAATTCATGGAAATAGAGAGGGGAGGGCAGCGATTTGTGCGTATCGGTACGAGATTCGAACCGGTACGTCTGATTACCTGACCAGGCGAGTAGGAAGGTTGAAAGGACGAGAAGCTGAACCTGTGACATGTCTCGGAACGAGGTGCTGCTCAACATACCAGTCTCTACGAGATGCACCGGATTACTACTTTAACTTGGTCGGCTTAACATCGAGCCCGTCATTCATCCCGCGCGCTTTCTTTTTGCTCCTCCACCAGCTCTCGGGAATACGATAAGAGCGCCTAATGCCCGCGTATAGCTTTAATTCGTTGACGCGGTTCGCCACCGCGGATTTTTGACAATCACCTCCTCGCCATAGCCACGAATCTAATTCCGTTCGATGCATTTCAAATCTGAAAAAATTAACTATGAAATTCAATAAATCACAACAAACAAATAAATGTATGGAGACAGTCTGACTTTACGAGGAAATCCAATTAAAAATTCAAAAAATTCTGCATAAAAATTAATTGTTTTACGCAAAAAGTTTTAAATACGTGTAGATATTTGAAATGTATTTTATTTTCTAGAATATTAATTGTTTTTAAATAAAAACATGCTGCATATACATATGATAAACCCATACCATATTACTGTGCGTTGCTCATTTTTTATCTGAAGGTTATTAATTAAGGTTATGCATTTTTAGTATTAATCCGTTAATGCTTTCTTTTTTCTCCTCACCTTTTTTGGATAAAGGATCTTCTATGCCTCTTAAAAAATCATTCGTATAATAAATTTAAAATATATGTACACGATCTACAATACCGACTACGATTAAAGCAAGTTTCGCTACAACTTTGGGATGTTTTTCGACAGATTGTGCCTCACGCAATTTTCTCAAAATGGCGTACGCATATGGACGCATTTATGAGGACGATCGACGGTGAACTGTCAAAATCGGCACTACGTGGCGATCTCGAATTTATTTGCAATTGCAAACCTTGGAAAATGGTACATATATAATTCAACCATTGAATTATTCCTGTTCGATTTATTGATAAGTTGTTGCATTGGATTATTTCTGTTCGATTTATTGATGAGTTGTTTTTATTTATGTTTGTTGTTCTCATTAAGAATATCATCAATATCAATCAACATGTTAACTCGTTAGACTTTCCAGGTCTTGTCGTTTGAAATTTACTCGAGTTATGTCATCAGAATTATTTATTTATTGTTTATTTTTTATGATTTTTTTTCTCTAAGTTATATGATAATAGTACACTAAATTATATTTATTTTTTGGCATATAAAATTATTACATGTTGACATCAATTTACATGTCAATGTTATGACAATATATCAATTTGTCAATATTGATGAGACTCGAATTGCATATATAATAACAAACATGTTAAAATGATGATATTTATGCTTGACCTTAATATTTGTTTTCATATTTATGTTAATATTTATTTCAATATTTTTGTTAAAGAGTTAACTGAATCTATTGATGCATCATGTCGCCTGAGCCTACACAAGAACCTATTCAAGATAATCTGACAGTTCCCAATACAGTCTTGGATGCAAGAGCGGGGAATGATGAGGAAGACAGCGATGATGAAGATATGGGTATGACAGGATATTTACCATTATCCCAAGTTTCTACCGATGCTGAACCCATATTAGGTGAAGAAGAGGTATAAAACAATATCTTTTTTCTCTAATGCAAACTTCTAAAAGTCATTTAATTTCTTGAATAACTGAAAATGTTCCTTTTTTATTCCAGAATGATGAATGGCTAACCGGATTTGGCGAATCTAATCAAGCATCATCTATTCCAGCAACTGAAACCCAGCAAGTAAGTCATCTTTAAATTAAGAAAATTACTATGAACATGTTCGAATCAGAATGATTTTGTTTTATTAATTGTACTATTTATGAATACTCGGATAATATCCAAAAGAGTTTTTTTTTGTGAGCAAATAAATCAATTACAGTCTATAAATATAAAGATCCAGCATATTTTATTTAGATTGATATCTATGTTCTGCCTTAAAAGCATGATAATAATGTGACAATAATATGTAATAATAAACACAATGAATTTGCAATTAAAAAAGACACTACAATATTTCAGAGTTGTTCTTCAGAGATATTGGAAGTCTGGTCGTGTTCGCACAATCGTTCTGACATTGATCTAGATGCAACTAAGATCAAAGAAGTAAAATCCGTAATGGCGTCTATTACTATTCCCGAAGCTTGCATTCCGCAATGGGCAAATGCAATCTCGGAAGAACAATGGAAGGAGCAACTTCTCATACGCATTAAACAAATGCAGGATAAAGACTCGCAGAGCTGAAGTTGCAAAATAAGTTGAGTTGGTTACAATAAAGAACTAAAATCTTTACTGTCAGCTGCACACAACGAGCAGTATATCTGGAATTATTTAAAGTATGATTTATTATAATGTAAAAATGCAAAAATATAATCGAGATGCCTATTGGGCATTGTTTTGAGTCATATATATATTTTAGCATTTAAGTGTAAAAGAATAAAATATTTGATTTTTATATCAGTTAAGGTAAAAGCTGTTTTGAATAGAATTTTAGCATCTTGTTAATGCGTAGGATGTATAATTGTGGCATAAGAGGAATATAAATCAAAATATATTCGAACGAATCGCAAAGTTTTCATTATTTTCGTTTTCTTTTCATACGGTATGTTGAAAGCAGATTATAGAGATATATAATAGATTAGTTTAATTAATAAACGTCGTTTTTCTCGATGAGGCGCTCAAAATAAATAAACGCATGATACCTCATCTTGATGCTATTCTAGTGAAATCTTTGATGTATTCTAAATTGCAAACATTCAATTGTGCGCTCAAATCTTTCCCATTAGCATACTATAGTTCATCGCATACAAATAATCTATGTGATTGAAAAAGGCATGAATGCGATTTTATAATTCAAACTCCGCGTCGATTGCAGCGGCTTTGACTGGATTGAGTTTCTTTCGCAAGGCAGCAACATCGTCTTCTATTTTTATCAATTTCCGATATTTCTGAAAAGAAATAAGTTATCACATTATTTTTTTTGTATTATAATAATTTTTGAATTATATTACGTATGTACAATAATTCTTTTCTACGATATTATATACCTCTGAGGTAGTTCCGGATGTAACGCACCAGATATAAATCATGTAACCTGGAATGCATAACATCGAGGAAAGACCCGCGAGCCATCCTAACAAATGGCTCCACCATGGAAATTCGTACGTGAGGTATTTCACAGGGACGAATTTAATGATATTAAAGATGAAAACACCCTATACATAAGAGAGAAATACAAAATATAATAAATCAAAAGTAGCATATTAATTCAAAATCACGTATAATCTGGAAAAAGTTTTACCACGCAAATGGCAGGTGTAGTAAATGTCCAGCATATCTTCCACCAGAAACAAGGATAATAGCCTATCATGTCTCGTATACCATCATAAAATCGGTCCACCCCGAATGCCCATGAGACAGAGATGCATTCGAAGAACATCAAGAAGAGTAAGCAAAATCCGCTTACGGCATATGTGTCCAACAATTGAAACACGTACATTCCGCCCTAGATACAAAATTAATTCTGTTTAATACTAAGAAAAATCTGATTAATCTTCTCTTGTCAAAAAATACAAAGTTAAAAAAATAAGATACTTATACACTCTTATTAAATATTTTTTAGGTAAATTTTTGGAAAATTTAATCTACTCACTTCTGTGACGCATAGAAGCCCGATTAGATACGAGATCAGACATACAATCGCGATGAACAATTCCTTCCGTTTTCTGAGTGTTCGCGGCCACTCATCCACGGCGGCGGTGATGAAGCCCTCCATGGTACAGAACTGGAATACAACTTATTTTTAACATTAACATTAATCCGTGATAGTTCTAGAATAACAGAAGTCGATCCTTGGATTCGATGAATGTACGTTACCTGACTATCCAGCCCTATTAGGAGAAGCATGAAGAAGAACAGACTCGACCAAATTGACGCCCCGGGTAGTTGCAATACCGCCGAGGGATAAACTAAGAAGGCCAAACCGGGTCCTGATCAAAATAATAAATATTACAATAAAATTATTAGTTATTATAATTAGTTATTATAATTCGAAATAGATTAAAAGGAAGAATAATTACCAGAAGCAGCTACATCGGCCACTGGTTTCTGTTGCTCATGGGCCATAAAACCAACCACGGAAAATATGACTACTCCGCTAAGCAGGCTGGTACAAGTATTGACTCCACATACGATGAGAGCATCTCTATAATGTATCAAAAAGACTATATGTATAACCTGTCATACAAATGATTTTGATTATGCGCTCTAGAATGACCTCTCAAGTGCTAAAATAAACTTTGCAGTATAATAAAAAAACAAGCAAAAGTCATTAGAATTCAGATAGAATAATATAGGAGATAATATAGGAGAACATGAAAAGAAAATTGAACGAAAATAATAAAATAAGTGAAGAGAAAAAATAGAAATAATAAAGTAAAATTAAGCAAATAAAATGTAACAAAAATAATAAAATTAAATAAAAAGGATCAAAAATAATTTACGATAGATAGAAAATGCTTACTTGTAAACATTATTGTTAAATTTGTTATAACTGCCTAGAGCTACTAACGCGCCTAAGCCGAGAGCGTAAGTGAAGAATATCTGCGTTACAGCGTCTATCCATACCTGCACATACAATAATCATGTCAATAATTGTAATATCTATATTCTAGTACAACTAAAGGAAAAATCGACATTGTGTTGATGATTTTACCTCAGGATCGCCGAGTTTCGAGAGATTCGGTGTAGCGTAATACTTCAAACCTTCCGAAGCGCCTGGAAGCGTCAAGCCTCGCACGAGCAGCACCACTAACAAGGCATACGGGAAGAGCGCCGTGAAATAGACGACCTGTATTACATCGTATAATTCATACGCTACGTCCGAAAATGGCCAAGATTTATCATGAACTCGCTTTACCTTGCCGGTCCATTTAACGCCTTTCCAGATGCAAAAGTAACACATGATCCACACGACCGCGAGAGTGCCGGCCAGTTCCCATCTTATACTACCCACGTCTTCGATACCTGAGGATATCATTAGGGTGCGCCTCCTTTTTGTAACAAAAGGCGCAGATACTTTTTGATTGCACTGTAATTGATTAAAGAAGGTATCTACTGGACAGTAACTTACTCCCAAAATTCCTTCACTGGATCCTTCAACAGTCCATGACTCAAATTCCCAAGGGATGTGGCACATATGACATTATTTGGCCAGTAGTCGTCCTGCCAGCATGACACGTTCAAACGTTCATCAGGCGTAATGCAGTAGCGCGTATTCCACGAGTTGTCGCAGGTTCTCCATGGTACGTCTGGACACAATTTATATTAAATAAGTGTAATTTCTGATTTTCTACAGCCTTCCCTCCAAAAAAAAAACAAAAAATAACACCGCTTGCAAAAGTGCCATATAAAATAAAGTCACTCACCAGCACGTAAGGAAACCAAGAAGTAGAAGAGCGCCCAAGCGAGAATGATGATGTAATACACATTAGTCCAGCAGGAAAGCACGCAGGTTGCATATCCAATGCCTGTATGAAGATCAACATTGTCATCCTCCAAATATATCAAAAATATTTTAACGAAACTAAAACTCCCGAGAGCTCTCTAAAATTCACCTTTGAAAATAGGTGCTATTTTAAAAACACCTAGACCACCTATCGTCAGCATCTGACCTAAGGAGAGTTCCATCAGGAACATAGGTATACCGGCCAGTGCGAGCGCGATGAAGTAGGGCACCATAAAAGCACCGCCGCCATTTTTATAACAAAGATATGGAAATCGCCATAGATTTCCCAAACCTATGGCCAGTCCCACGACGGACAAAATGAATTCGATCTTTAAACGAGAAAAGTACGAAAATTATGTCTATAATTAAATCCGGGTCTTCTATCTAGACATTATGCAGAATGTCTCACCTTGCTGCTCCAGTTCCCTCGTTCTGGTAGATCCTTGGGCCTCTTGATGATCGAGGACTGTCGCAGGCATTGTATCGCTTCAAATCGAAAGTCCGACTCTTTCTCGCCATTGGAGGGAGCTCGATTGCTGGTGGGCTCGGAGAAGAGGGCCTTTAACTCCTGCACCGGATTCACGGGACTCGCTGCCGGTTTCCTCGGCAGAGGACTAGTGGATCTATCTACCTTGGGACGGCCGGTCGATCCCCTTGAAGGCATTATTCGTTGCGGCGACGAAATCGCGGGAAGAGATCGAAATTGCAGAACTCACCTCATCCTAACAGACCGATCGTGAGTGGAGATCGCCAACTGTGTGTAACTTGTGCTCTTCTTTCTGATTAAAACGCTGGAACGGGATGGTCGTTGAAATAATGGTGAAGTGGAAAGAGACAGGAAGGAACGAAGGGTTGATTGATAATTGTCGTCTATGTATAGGAAGTTTTTGTGACGTGACCTCGTCCTATCTAGTTGCGCCGACCTTAACAAACAGGAAGCCCTTTAAGAGCGGCCGGACGTATTACGAGAGACTCGAGGAGAGTATGCAGGGGATGATGATAAGTCCCTAATATAAATAATAGATGAAATTTGCGTTCTCGCATGATAATACCCGCGGTCATCGTCGTCGTCGCGCGCACGAGCGCGAGGTGCGCGTATAAGGTATGACATATAGTAGACAAGGGTCTTGATGATGACGGACGATGAATAACGAGCCACTTCCGGGAATCATAGCGTTCATCGAATGCGTTCTCATCATCACAACCTTGTCCTATTTTATTATTTAATTCATGGTGTCCTGTGCATTGCGGTATCGTAATAAATATTTCCCATATTGCACGTTTCGCGACGATGACAACATATAATGAAAATATCCCGTCTTTCTTATTTAATTAGGAATCAAAGTCGTGCAAAATGTTGTATCAAAAAGCTAAATTTCAAAAGAAATTTTAAATCAATTAACAATTTGATTATAGATAACGCGCGCGCAGTATGATGGATAAGTTTATATTTTGTGTCAGATATTTTTCCCACGTAACTTCAAAGAAGCAAAAGGACTCCGTTGCCGAAGGAATGATCGATGTATTTTAGTTTTGCGCGGAAATCACAAACGATACATACGCAGTTGTCACGATCCAAAATATGCAGTCTTCCTGCACCGTCAATGTTCTTTTATTGGTCCTTATCTCGGCATTCTGCTAAATATTCTGCTTCTTCCACGTGCGAGATCACTTCCGAGATCTTCAGTATAGAATACGGAACTTTTGAGAAGGGGAATGGAGTTACCCCTTTTTTTTTTAACCGAACGTTTAACTGAACACGATTTTGAGGTAGGAGTCTCTCGCACGGATGCCGAGATTTCTGCCGTACCCCGTCGCGATCTACCCCACAATGATGCTCGGTCCCCCTCGAGCATGAACGCACCTATCTTTCCATTCAACAAATTAATGCCACAGTGTCACTCTATATTTAGGCTGCTCGTACGACACGAAGAGATCGGTCATACGCGCGCGAATTGCGATAACCAAATGCGATACAATATTTTCCATTTTTCCTTTTCGTATCATGTGACTTTTTCAATAAAATAACAATTCATTATTACATTGAAGGATACTTTGAAGAAGGAGGCCGAATAAACATATGAAGGTTATAATTAAGTCTCGAAATAAGACAATTCTTTCTAAAGAATTTTTGAAAATATTTGTATATATATATATGTATATAGAATTAATTTCAAGAACAGCAAATAAGCGATTAGGTATCTTTTTATGTATTTACAGATATCATTATTAAGGTGGATGTATAAAGGAAGAGCGGTTTTGCTAAAGTGTCATATAAATTTGAATATATAGATACAGATTTGAAAATAATTTTGTTGGACTAACAAAATATAATTTAATATAAAATAAATTATACAGAATACTCAAATAGTTGCTAGAATATCAAAACTCTGCAGTATTGCTTATCATACTTGAATTTCCTATATAATTATTTTGATAATCTAAACAAATTATTTTCAAGTCTGTATCTATCTAAATTTTTAAATACTTTAAAATCGTTCTTTTCATATATTTTCATAAAGTTTTAATAATTATAATATGAATATTATAATAATTATAATATGCTTTTCAAGATATCGAATTTTAACTTATATGTGATATGAATAAAAAATTCATGCACTAAATTTTCTTCTGCTAACGTAGGTTTCTATGTATGTAATATGTGTAGTAAGAACTTAGGAAGTCTAATGAACACAATTGTTCATGAATTGTAATGAACACAGTATAATTTTGATCACTTACGATTGCGAGTGTTCGTTAGATTTCCTACTATTCGCAGAAAAAAATTCAGTGCATGAACTTTTTGTCGATGTACTACACCATAAATTAATATAAATTCTAAAGTCATAAATTTTAAATAAAAAATATTTTAAAAAACTCACTTTTTTTTTAAGTACATGGAAGATAAAGAATCCAACGACTGATCACTTTACTCAGATCAGAGTTGAATGAATTTTTAAATATTTCTCCAAAGGCAAACTTTACTATTATAATTTTTTCTCGTTAAAATTGCATTTCCTTTCCCACATGAATCTACAAATTTTAAATATACTGTATATTTTGATTTATAATTTGGGACTAAAGAGAGAAAACACCTTAAATAGATAATTTTCGAAAGAAAAAAAATAAAATTTAATATTGCGTCGTTTTTATCATATTCATATAATATTAAAATAAGATTAAAATGAATAACTATTAGAAGTATTAAAAAATACGAGGTAAATTGTTATAAACTATGTCTTTAAAATATGTCTTTAAATGTTTCTTTAAATGTTTCTTTAAAATTACCTTGCGATATGAACTTTCAGCTAAAATTCCTTCAGTATAAGTAAATATATGACGCAAATGATTTCCATCGCTTCAAGTCCGTTGTTTCAAATGGTTTTATACTGCTTAAGCAAGAAAAGTATAGAAAAATAAAAACAATTGTATGTCGCGTTTTATCAATTTCTATGTTTAAACTAATTATATCATTATGATACGCTTCATCAATTATGTTAGTTGTCATTCTTAGTTATATTTATAATTATTGTTGATCAACATTTATAAATTAAAGAATATATTAGTAAATTCTAACAAGATATTGCTCTCTCTATGTTAGAGATAACATTTTATGAGTTTTTAAATAGCTTCTGTCTATACTATATATATTCTATAATATACATATTAGTATAATATTATGCATAAATATATAAAAAAAATTGAAAGATATAATATCAATAAATAATATCCAAGATAATATTCGCTTATTTGTTATCCGATTTGATTCAATGCAATTGTAATAAATTAAAATTATTTCTTAAATTAATAATAAATAAATTAAATATATGTATGTTAAATTTAATTATAAGTTTTACTCAAATTATATCTATTTAATATATTTTTTCTGAAGCACATTTTTCGTCTTCAAAAAATAATTAGAAAACATTTTTACTTGTCACAGTATTTTCATTAAAAAAAAATTAAATTACAATTAAAATTACAATTAAAAATTAAATTAACTATTTTCGTACTTAACGTACTTTCAATAACAACCCAGCAAACAAGAATGGATTGAAATGAATTGAAATGAATTCAGATTTTCAGAAATATTGATTCACGGATGATAAAATGAATGCTTTTCATCCTGAATTTTTATTCATTTACAGGATTTGCATGGAGCATATCTCTTTTCAAAAATAATATTAGCTTTTTCTATGCACATACAAACACAGCAACGCATTATGAATACTGTTCAATTCAAAATTTTGAGTAGGAAATGCAGTTTTTCAATCCAATTGCATCCAATTGAATATAATTGAATCCAATTAAATCCAAA
>Ga0157364_1001236_pt1 | contig 21118 bp, 8 predicted proteins | sample AttsexASBM2_FD_111476 | JGI IMG/M metagenome (GOLD analysis project Ga0157364, IMG submission 111476) | Fungus gardens microbial communities from leaf cutter ant in Ribeirão Preto, State of São Paulo, Brazil - Atta sexdens ASBM2 | ecosystem: Host-associated > Fungi > Mycelium > Unclassified ...
ATACTCACCGTTTTAATTTATGATGAAATGTACGTCTCTAAATTTGGAGGCTTTATAATTAGGCTAATGTTACATTTCGTTCCGCCGACATATGACCGTATAATGCGTGTTATGCACGCGTCTCGAACATCCTGTGTAAAGGACTTCGATCCAAGTATCGTCCTTTTGCGATTACGATGCGACCGATCGCGTCTCAATGCAAAAACATGTCGAAGAAAAAAATAGACCGAGAGAAAAGAAGGAGAGGAAAGGAACAATGCGTCAATTAAATTAGTACGTCAACAAGCTACGCTCCAAACTCGTTGAGTGCAAGAACGTCTCGCTGATTTTGCATTATATATAGGTACCGAGAGCAGTGATTGTAGACATATAAAGGTCAGACATTAAATATTTACTCCTAACGTCAACGAAAATTTTTCATTGCGAACACGCGAATGTGCTCAAATCTAAACATCACAACAGAAGACACATATTTTTGCACATATATGAATATTTGTACGTTCGTTTAGCCGAATGTTCTCAGTTCTAAAGCGTTCCAACTATTTGGAAAGATAATTTGTATGGTTTTTTACTTAGAAATAGAGTAACCCATAAACATTAATTATAATTCCATATATACATATATTCATTCTTTATGTACCTACAGTCACTGTATCGGGTCACACGAATAAATGTTTTCAGCAGCGACGCATTTACTCGTGTGACGCACAATGTGTGTATAAATATAGATATACTCGTACGAGAATAAGAGTAGTTTCTCCGATAAAATAAATCTGACCAAACGCAGCGATCTATGAGAATGAAAAATATTTCAAAGGTCATTAATTTCTGCTTCAGGTATATCATTCTTATGTTTATCACTTGCGACTGGTTCGAAAACGGGTCCATATTTTATTTATTAAATAAATACGAATAAATAAATACTGATTGTGTCGTAATTAAGGCTGTAGTTTAGCTCGTCAGTGTGCACGTGAACGTAAAATAAATCTCCGTTGGGAACGCGCCTTTCACGATATTTCCATACTCACCGTTTATTCGTTGTTTATTCATTATTTCGACGAGTGAAAATCCCACTCGAGTTTGAATCGAATAGACGCTAGAAACTATTTTGCTTTTACTATTCTTTATTTGTCACGTAAAGAATTACTTGTATAAAATAATCTAAAATAAAAACAGTAATGCGAAAATTGAAAACACAAAATATCTAAATGATTAAAATTATATCGATTAATATTCAAAGCATGATTCACTTACTTTAAAAAATTATATGAATGAACAAAATGCTGTTGGTTTTTTTTATAATATGAAACGTAACATTTCGATAAAAATTAAACAATAAGATAATGGATTACCTTATCGCATCAAACAGTGTAAAAGTTTCAATGGAATGATGACAGGTAATAGTTAAATTGAGGTTTTGTTTGTATTGTAAAATATGATGCTATCACAGCTGGATTCATAAAAACGATCATACGTCACAGTCAAACATGACAGTTATGGATATAAATCATATGATAGCCAGAGACACGTGCCCATACATATGAAATTCATGTGTGACTGAGGAAATTCTGGACAAGTTTTGAACGTGTGAATATTTGAATGTAAAAGTGACCCAATTCTGGATATGAATGTATGAATATGATCATACTGAGTTAAACTCACTAAGTTTTCCTATATCGATTGACCATAAAGAATACATATATGATTTCGGTTATTAAAATAATATTAACGCGATTATTACATTTTTCTCTTTCTTCTTCTTCACATTTATGAGATAGACATTTGGGAATTGTATTCTCGCGTTTAATGGTAAACATACCTGAACTATTTGCAACATTACCAGCATAGCATTACATTGACGTAAACAAAAGCTTTGAATGGGGAAACCACCTTGAATGCAAATGTGCGGCGGGGATGTGAAGATCCGTCTTAGTTCATCGCAATTACTAGAGATACTAGTTTGTGCACAGTGACCAACAGTAAATTGCGCATCGATTTTCATTGGCGAAAATTCGATAGTTGTTCCCGACTTTGTGGTATATATATATATATATATATATATATACGCCGAAGCAAACGGAATTGTAGAAGCGAAAGGGAGGGAGAAGGAAAGATATGAATCGCAATGCGGAGCGTTAAATCAAACTCCAAACCACTGTATTTTATGTTATCCTAATATCCCGAGAGAATCAATTTCAAAATGAGAAAGCTAAATTCATTAATAAAATGAAAATTTATATGAATATGAAATATACATTGTATATCAAATATTAATTTAAACAACAGATAATCATTAATTATACAGGCCTACAAAAAAAATATTCTCTATCTAGTCTTCAGCGACTCAAAATACATAAGAACAGCTAGATCTCCACCCAGTATAGAGTATTTTTTTTTTGTGGGCCTGTGTTATTTTTTCTGTGCAAAATATTAAAAATGTGAACCATGCTTTGATTGCAATTGGCAATAAAGTTTTATTATTGTATTATTATTAAATAATATATTGTATTATTATTAAATAATAATGTATAATATATTGATAATGCAAAACTAAAATAAAATACACCTAATAAATCACATTATCATTCAATCCATAGTCACATGTGTATGAAATCATGTAAGCGTTCTTAGCTTACAAACGTACAAACGTCAACGAATGTGGAAGATTGTAAATTAGAGAAATTACAACGAGAGTGAGAGAGAGAGAGAGAGAGTGCGCGCGCGCGCATATTCACATACACACACACACACACACACACACACACACGCGCGCGCGCGCGCGCGCGCGTGTGTGTGTGTGTTTTGTGAGATTACCATTTATCCCATCCGTGATCTATTCTTGATTGCTTAATCGCGAATAATTTAGAGCTGTCTATAAGAATAATTGATCAGTATAATGCACCCTGTATACAGTGTGTATCATATAAGTATGAGTCAGTGTTTGTTAATTAACTATCTAGGTTATCATCAATGTTCATGTCAGTACGATACATGTGCGTGTGTGTATGAATGTGAGTAATAATAATGATAATGATGACTGGGAGATATTTTGATTTTTTAACATTACATTTTAAAGTTATTTCTCATTTTAAAGTTATCTCTCATTTATGTTGGAAATATCCGGAGATATTTTTTTCTTAAAAAATATAACAATTATTTCATTAAGATTTTTCCAAAGATTTTTCCAAAATTGGAAAAATTCAGATACCATTCTAGAGTTAACAATTCATTGAAAATACAAAGCATTGCAAATGTTCACTTTCAATTAATAATAATTTATTAATCACTTAGTGAGAGACAGTGACCTGATTTTTCATTCATTCCATTGGTACTACATTCTAATAATTATATGTGTTGTCTTCGCATAGAAACAAATCTATTACGATGCCTAAGCTGACAATTATAATAAAATGTACGAGATAATGTACGACAATTATAAGAAAATGTACGAGATAATGTACGACAATTATAAGAAAATGTACGCATAGGATATACTTATATATAATGATACATCGGACGATAGATGATATTTGTCGTGATAATCGCGCAAATGCGACATAACTTTATACTCGAGGACGAATCGACAGCGGGACTTTGTGATAAATGTGTATACACATACATATATCGAGTGTAATAATTTGGAACACTATCGAGATAAAGCCCAAATCTCGATTTAAGAGCACATAGTCCTTTTTCCGGCTTCGATCTCTACATAGATATAAGTAATATCGTCGAGTTTAGCAATTATGTTATTAGATGTACCATTGAGATGTTGAATTTCCTAGGATAGAGAGTAGAGATAGAGAGTTTATTTATTTTTATACTGGATGCCCTCCCCCACAGGTACAGCAGGGTCCATTGTACGGGCACGTGGGATACTCGTTATCAATATGCGCGACATTTTTCGGTTAATTCGAAATGTATGCGCGCGCGGTTCATCAATTTCTCTCCTGTTGATTTTCCACAGAATTGCAGATTCGACGCTAATTATCGCTGAAATCGCGCGCGTGTGTGCCGTTCGATACTCGACTGTTTGATACTCGAAAAGCGAAACGAATAAGCGATAAATACGCGGAAACGGTGAAACGATAAACGATATTAGCGTTAACAACGCGAATCGATCAGAACGTAATACACGAATAATTGTAACTACTAGTACTTTAACCACTAAAAATGTATGATCCGCCAAGCGGCCGATTGCTGTTGATATCGGTATTTCAAATCGAAGACATTTGTTCCCCGAATTGCTTGGGCGTCGGATTTGTCAGGGGGATGGATTTTTGCCGGACACTGCGTTATGTGTTTTAGCGATACGTACGTGTTTTTAGCTGTTAGGATTATTTGCACGCGCCAAGTCGCGAATTGTGGTCCAGGCTTTAACATAGAATTTATATGCAGCGTCACGCAGACCGTTCTCTTCCGCCGACAGCGAAACGAGACGTCTCGTGCAACATCGATCGTACTTTTCTACATCATTTTCGATCTTACAAATGGTTGGTCGCTTCGGTCCAATTTCGTAGTTACATCTAGAATCTTCTCTCAGCCTCTTTCGAGCCTCGCGTGCGCGACAGTGGCGTAAGACAAGAGCATAAATCGTGCAATGAGTTCACGGAATTTAACTTAGGAAAGTTTCTATGAAATTAATGCGTTACACCGTGTCGAATTATATATTAAAAGGCCAGTATTAATAAAGTATAGTGGTCATTTAAAATTTATGTTAAATAAAGATGTTTAAAAGGAACATATTAATCCTAATAATTCTACATGAAAGCTATTAAATATGTATGTTGTCGGACGCTTATTAAATTTATTTGTTGAATTTATAATCGTGTTACAATCGTTAAAATCGCAAAATAAAATTACAAATTTTAATTCCTGGTAGAGATTAATTGCGAGAGAAATGTAAAAAATGATGCATCAATACATGTGCATAATTGCTCGATAAACGTGTACGAATGTAGTCAAGAAAAATTGCCGTTACACTCTGCTTCTCGCGTGAGTTTAACTACAGTTGACACGTACATTTATTCGTGTTAATTCCGTTACGCCACTGTACAAAATCGATGCTTGTTTCAGCGGAAATCGATGCACTTGTTCATGCTCATCACGCGTACCATACACGCTTCGAATACATTTCCCTTAAAAAGAAATCGCATCGATCGAACACTACGACAAATGAAAGCGACATCAGAACTCCCTCGTCGAAGATGATATACAATATATTCATTATCTCGGATTATTATCCCCGTGGAAGTCTAAAAGGATCAGCAAAGGATGAAATTTAAGTTTCTCGTTTCAACAAGTCGTCCTAGAATATAATATGAATTCGTTAAAAAAAATTATCACGCATATAAATGCACCACTGATTGAATGCATTGATTATAACAGATATTAAGCCATCAATAAACAGTCTTTCTACAATTTGTGTTGCACAAATATTATTTCAATGACAATTATTGTTATAATTTCGATATCATAATCAAATTTATATAACAGAATTATTAACGAGAATTATCAATAAAATAAGCTTCGATGATTTATGACGAAATATTGCTCTATACTGTAACAATCATTATCTCGTAACTGTAACGGATATGTATCGATCGCCATAAACTGCCCGTTACTATTGATTTTGTTGTCAGGCGTTTCATTATTCCGTCATGATGTAGTCGTCTGAAACGGGAAGAATAGAAAATCGGATAACGTTACAGGAAACATTCAGTCTCATTAATCTAACCACACATGTCGATGTGATTTCAATACAATTTTCTTAAACTCAAAAAGGATTTTGTTGCGATTTCCAATCCTTTCCAGCGCGGATTACCGTTGCCGTATGTAAAATAAATTCGCTGATCTGCTATCCAATCGCGATCATATGTTAACCGCTATATGAAGACTTCAAGGGTCCAATCACGGCTTTGAATTGCAATATCAACATAAGTCACGTTGTAATACATATACGATACCTTTCCTCCTCTTGAGTAAAAATCTTATATGCAGTTTTAAGAAACTTTAATGCCTAATCATATTCTTTGCTATTTCACTAGTGGGATCTCTAACATCTTATCGACAATTTTCGCTATTGTTAAGCGATAGCCAATAAGAGCCGTGCTTTTTTTCAAAATCATTTTTGCCATTGACTGTCGCTGGTTAACAATAACGGCAATTATCGATAAGACAATTAGAGAATTTTGCTACACATTTGTATATACATGAATGATAATAAAATTTAGAGGTAGGTTCAATTCAATCTTTCATTCGCCAGTCAAAAGAATAATTCTTTCTTTAAAACAAAAAAAATTAAATTATTTAAGAAATAAATTTGATTTTGTTCGTCTGTATTCTTATTACTAAATTATTCTTGTAAAAAAAAATTTTGTATTATTATTTCGCTCTTAAAAAATTTATACTCGCATAAATATTAGAAAATTAATTATAAAATTAGTATGAATAATTAAATAAATTAGAATTTAAACAGTCGCTAAGTTTTATTTATACTCGTACATTAAAACATTGTATAACAGTGGTAATTTAACATTGCAATGATCTACTAAATTTAAATGACGTAAATACAAACGTCTTCCAGTCATTGCAACGTTACATCATCATGATAATATGTAATCTAAATTTCATCCAATCACGACATATCGTTTTAAAAGTAGTCACGCCGTCTATAAACGCGGCATGCGTTTGCGAATCATTATGAACGCTCGCATTCTCACCGCACATTTAGCGCTAATTGCGGTTGTTCATTTGCGAGCTCGTCTATTAAAAAAACAAAAAAAAAACGCAACAAGACACATTTAACATTAAATGAGCGACGAAGGTACGGACCAAAGTATCTTTACGGAATACAGGTAGCATTCGCGATTTGCGCGATTATGTAATGGGCTTCCGGAAATTTTTAATTAGAGAGATATAATTCTATCAGAAATGCTCCTCCTTTTTAGTACCTTATTTCGCACGTTTCGGAACGGTCATTTACAGAAACGCGATGATCGCGCAGATCGTCAATTGCCTGTAATGAGCCCTAAGCTCGGCATAGCAGGTGTGAAAGAACGTTCCTCCGAAGCATGTTCCGGTTTTTTGTTGAACCTGAAGTCTTTAAAGAGATGTTCATAACGTTTCGTCGAGAATCTTTCTCATTGTGATGAATCCCATGTTTGTGACATATCAACGAATAGGTGCGATCTAGTTCACGCGACATAAACTTTTCGCGAAACATATTGCAGGCGCACGTACGTGAAGATCCACTAAGCGCATTCTGCATACTAAAACAGCATTCTACTTTGGCAAAACGACGATGGTACACGAAGATGTAAGCGCATGTACTAGTTCCTCGTTGCTCTAATTATTTGGTATCTGTTATGCGATAACCGGATAATCTCGTTCCGATTCCGCTGAAACTCATTCTCCAAGATAACATCCACATTTCGTAATTTTTATTGATACATAATATCTTTTTGTATTTCGAGAATATTAGATATCCCGAATTGATTAATATTATGACCAATAATTCTTTACTTATATATAATATAAAGGAAATTTGTATTGACATTTAAAAAAGACTGTAGTTATGTATCTTCATTATATCTCCTAAATTAAATATGATAATTATAATAACTTTACGAACATAAAATAATATTTTGATATAACATCAAAAGTAAAGGTAAACACACCGTGAGTAAAATTAATAGTGTTGTTTCTTTATACACAATTACGACATCTGTACAAATAACCGGAACGTGTTTGAAGACATAACGTGCAACCGACGAAGGATGCAACTAAACAATCGAGCAGTGCCAGTGCATGTACCACATATTTGTATAATACGATATAGAGAAGTGTAATATAATGTAACGTATATAACACGCATACATTTCCTAATGTATTCCTTGTAGAAATATCAAGGTTGTAAAACAAACGATAATCGTATGAGTACATTTATATAGAATGTATACTGTAAACAAAGTGACTGTGTAAGCGGTATGGTGGACTCATAACTTGTGACCTATTTATAACGTGACCACCGAGTGCTGAAAATATAAAATGTCTACATGATATACAGTGACACCTGCGCCTCAGTCTTTTTTTCTCCTGCAAACAAACTCTCCTGCCGTCTATCTTTACAGTATCATGTTCACTACATCCTTCTCTTTCACAAAGTGCCCATACTTCTACTCTTTTAGTATATAGATTTTCTTTTTTAATTAAAAAAAAAAAAAACGTACCGCGTACTTCGTGTGAATTAGAATAAGTACAGAATGTACCGTAAATAAACATTTTGTCTTTAGATATCGATTTTTGCGTACAATAATAATTTTGGTATTGTACTGTCGGTATCATTCGTCTCTAAAATAATTATGAAAGATCTAAATAAAGCTATACCGTCGGGATTTATAATGCTGACTGATATCTAAACGAAGTCATCGCTTCAATTAACGTCGTGATTAATTTATTCGACGGGGATAATATTACAGAATTATTATATATTCGCGTAGCCATTCGTTGGAATATTATTACGTGAGTTCGAGAATATTCGTTCAAAACCGAAATGAACATGTATTGTTGACGAATATATAATTTTGCCATCCTAATTAATTTATAATTTTGCAATGAATGTGTTTGTTGATCTTTTATCTATTTACGTTTATAAAAGATCCTACTTCGTGACTACGAATCTATTTGCAAATATTGATCTGCTTTATTAGTTCAATTACACTATTGTCAATTCAAATATAGAATATTTCCATCGCATTTTTCGGAAATATAAAAATTATTGATGTTTTTTAAATCTTTGTGCAGCAAAAGATATGTTAATATATTACAAAAGTTTTTTTTATCAATACATAAAATCCAAAGTGTAAAAAGACATTTTTATTCTGTTTCATGGATATTCCATCGATCGTGAAAGCGGACAGGAACATCGCGCATGTTAATTTAGATGCACCAACTAGTAAACGCATAATTCTATCATAGTTGCATGCATCCGAATTGCTATTAGCCTGGCATACAGTAGCTAACAATACCATCGTTACATAGTCAAGAGACAAAGTGATCGGGCAACGATATCTTGCCAATACAAACAATGCGGATTTTGGACAGTAAATGCTACACAGCGATTCTCAATCATTGATAAAAATGCATTGCAATTAAAATAATACCTATCATACGATAAAAGAATGTGATGTAATTAATTATTAATAAATTCGAATTCTTATAAAAATATCATTCAACCTTTTTGTAGTTTAAAAACAGAAGAACTGCATATACTTCTCAGATATAGATTTTTAGGCTTGTTAATTAAGTACGTAGCAAAATAAATTCTTTTTATTTTCATGTTAAACGAAAAATTCATACTGAGATGTCCGTTCATACAGTCCTAGCGACGGCGATTGTGGTTATACGTAAAAATACGAAATTTCATCTAAATGTAAATGTGCATTGCCGCAAAGTATATTCACGAAACGTGTACGATGGGAAAACTCTCGAAAGAAAAATCCTTTTGCCGAATTCGAAAGGCGTGTCGAAAGTTTTCTCACCGAGATCCGTCATTGTGGTTGCAATTGTCAATACATGTCCTGGAATACATGTCTCGCGTTGCGACACAGGAAAATTTGTAAAAAAAAGCAATGCAAAAAAAGACATTTATTTCAATCTGCATGCGGTATCGACAAATGCACGAGTGCAGTTGCAGCTGGTTGTCAAAAATGTGACAGACGTGGCTGATGCACCGCGTGCGTAAAACACGTCCTCCTAGTATTGCAATTTTAATTATTTGTCGTTAGCAAAAATAGAAAATTCAACTCCATAAGATAAATATTAAAAGAGAGAGATATATCATTTGCAAAATATATCGCAAATGTGTATTCATTGAGTGTGAATTTAAGAGATATTATTTTCTCAGCATTTCAATATTCATCGTGGAAAAACATATCAAATAGATATGAATTAAAAAAAGAAAACAAAATATCATGACACAATAAAGAAACGAACTATTTTTTTATTCAAGTTTCTGTAATTTCAGGTATGCGCAATATACGTAATTTTTGGATTGTATAAAAATCGATCGATGACGAATTGTGAATTCTATGTAGACGCAGTTTGTACACTTCGCGCGTTTTTCCGGAGCAGGTTCGACAGACCCGATATCGGCTTCTATTGATTTCAAAGTTCCTTTCTGCGCTCCGATGCATTCCATCATATTTTATTTTCACATTCGATCTGTATTTTTATTTGCCGAGACGGTACGAAGCATTCCCAGTTTTTCCTACTCGAGACCAACATTTCCCATCTCGGTAAAGCTGGCAATTTCAGAACTGTAGCACATTGCATCGAAATTGCCAATGGTGACCAAACGGAAGCTTGTTGCAATTTTCCACAATCAGCACTATATGTATTTGAATTGCTACGATGGACTCTGTCTCGATTTATTGCAACGATAATGGTTTCAGTTGTAATAGAATTTTTTAACGCGCAGAAACAAAACACGAATGCTTCATTTCTTTTTATTCAATGGACCTTATTAGTGAAATTTTGATTGAAAAAATAAAAATTTATAAAGCTACAATTTCTTACGATACGAATAATCTTTGATGATATGTTTCTCGTGCTTTAATATAATAATATAATCGTCAGCTGTAATAAATTTGTTCAATATTGAATTTCACGTCATTGCTATCGAAGATCCAACATAAAGTTCATTGCTGGGAACCGGTGATAAAATTATGCGAACCTTTCGCGGCTGCTTCTCCAGATTCGTATTTCTCTTTTGAGTAACTCGAGTGGCTGCGTTTATGGGTTGACATTTGACGACGAGGCGATTCTCTTTCGTCCCCAGGGCAATTCTACTCTCGTCACGTGACTGAAGCACGATTTAGAAAAAGGGCTCGACAAAGCCGATGGAGAAACCTCAAAAGAGATGGTATTAATTGTCCAAGAACAGAAATGCGTTCTTGTTGTGACAGAACGTTAATCGTTTGTGCAACCTTATTGTGACACGGCAATCGAAGCAAATGTGGGAACTATAAAAATTGTTTGGCTTCATTGAATTTGTACGACGTAGAATAATGAAATTGATAAAGTAGGTTAACGCAAATGTAAATTCGTGATGTTCGTATTATATTACAAAGACAATTATTAATAACTTGTATATATGATAAATTTAAGTTGGGTACTTAGAATTAATGAATATCTAGACATTAAACTGTAACTTCATGTTGCCACGCTTTCACTTAATGAATTTCGACAAGATAAATGATAGGGATTTTAATTGAGCAAAGAACTTAGGTGAGTATTTCAATTATCGACAAAAGTTTAGGAACATAATAAAAAATGTAATTAAGAAAACTTTTCTGAATTTTCGATATCTTCCAAAGTATTTAAGTATCAATTATAGTTATTTAAATATTATTTAAAGATCATTTGACTAACAAGCGTTAATTAAATAGAACAAGATAAGAGATCGTAAAATATTTTTACATAATATTTATTTTTTATGAATATTCTGAAATTATTTTAAATATTTTATTATTTATGCAAACAATAATAATAGAAAATATTTTAAAACACTATTTATAATATATGTTGAAATTAATTAAATTCATTGTATGTTAGATAAATCATTGCTATTATAATAACTATTACGTACTTTTTATCTCGTTATCGACTCAGGGAAACGTGAATATATCAGATTTTATCGCCAGTAACTTATCCATTCTGTAGTTTAAGTTACTAAAGATTATACACATTAGATTTCTTGATTAGAGAGCAATAACATGCGATCATATTACCACCATATTGGACACCGAAACCGGGGTGATATTAAATTGAAATGATTAAATTATCAAGTATGATTGATGTCTTTTTTTAATTAAAAATATATTTTTAAGTTAATTGGCGCATATAACATTGCAAATTTTTTATTTTTTACTTTTATTATATACAAATTATTTACAACATTAAACAATAGCTGTCGCACACAGTCGATATTCATATTTATATTCTAGCCAGTTGCGTCAGTCCGTTGCTTATCGCGAGATCTGGCATCTGTCCGAAATGCACAACGCTCTAATTCAGCTACTAAATAACAGTGAGAAAGAAAAGACCGTTTGTCGTCTGGCGGGGGAATGGATCGGGGGTTAAACTGCGACGTCAAAACGAATTAAGTCATCGAGAGAAGAGATCCCGTCCCTCACGTAGACCGACACTTCCATTTAGAGCGTTCGGGTCGGCTCGAAGATCACGCAGATGGATCCCTCGCGATCGTTCTCGCTCTCGCACACGCTCGTGCGTACATATCTTCGAAGAATCCGATCGATCGTTCGTGAAAGGATACACTATAGGCAATGGATAAACCTTGAAATACCGACAATACCTTGATTCCCGATGCCAATTGTGCCGAGGAACTGTTCACGAACCGACCATTGTTCATGATTGCCAGACGACAACGTTCCTTCCTCAAACTCTTGCTTCTACCAAGAAGAGAGGACGGGCCAGGAGAGAGTGGAAAAAGAGAGAGGGAGAGAGAGAGAGAGAGGAAGGGGGGAGGGAGGAAAGACGCAGAGTTGGATTAAACGTGAGACGATCGGGCTAGATTAAAAGTAAGCCAGTTTGAGATATAGGACGTCGCTTTAAGTCTCTCATTGAAAGAGAAAGCTCGCAGTAAATTTCCTTCAATAAGAGATAAGATTCTTAATCATTATTGAGATCACTATCGCACTAGCTGTATTCCTAAATCGAACTATTTGGGACGCGTAAAATTAAAGATTCCTAAGGAATTCTAAACTGTTTATTTTTTTGTATTTTTTATTACCCTTACTTTTGTGTACAATTTCTGAGCAGTAACGCAAAATTGCATGGCAATAGAGTCGAATTTCTATTTGAATGAGAAAGCTTGCATTAATTACACCGTTTCAGATAGGCGTTGTTTAAAATGACTTGAACTTGGGAAAGTGAAATAAGTTAAAACAGATAGAAATAGAAAACGAAAGATAGTGACAGAAAGACATCGTAAGAAAGTTCTCTATTCAGGTCTTCATTCTGATATTCTGAAGGTTTATATTATTTACAGTGAAAAATGTGCACGTTTAAAATATGAACTTTCGCTAAACACGTATACATATATGTATAAAATCGAGAGACGGCTACTTTTTTCTTTTGCACGTGAACATAATACGTTACAAAAAGTAATAAAGTGTAAACATGATTAATAAAAAAAAATAGTCAACACATCGATACAAACTTATTTAAATGAATTAATAATTAATATTAAATATTTATTACTAAACTACTTATTTATTACTAAAGTATACGTATTACTAAAGTATATTCGTTTAACGCTCTTCTTTCATTTCAATTGCTTATGACGAATAATAAATTAGTGCATCTAGGGACCATATTGAAAAAGGAACAAGTATTTCAAATCGAGATTATAACTCAAATGCTTTACACGCCGCAACCCCTTGTTTTCACGACGAGACTCTCCTTCGTCTGGTTTCATCCATTCGAAATCATTCAAGCATATATCGAAAGACGATTTGCTCTCGGCACCACGCCTACCGTAAAGAGCATCCCATGCATACGGTAGCTGGGGCGACCCGGAAAACCGGATCCCTGTCGGACAGATCTCCGCATAGGGTTTGGCTTAAGACCGCAACATTTCCCCTCCATTGTCGCGTTTTAAGCGTGACCGAATTGTGATCTCGTTCGCCATCGTCCAGCCATGACGTCACAGTGGTCAACTCGCCGTTGAATTGCATTAGTGCATTAAAGTCGCCATGTTGGCTCATTTCTAGCGTAGAAGAATAAACACGGATGTATAAACAGAGTGAAAATTCGGCAACCTGAGCTAATAGAGAGAAAATGTTCAGAGAAGAGCATACAAATGAGTGATGTACGAAAAGAACGATTTTATGGAAATATATAAAAATTTGGCTTCATAGATTTAAAAATAATTGTGTTAAAACCAAAATAATTACATATGTAAGAGGTTTAAGTTACTAAAATTTTTTACAGTATTACTTATCTTAAGTTTTTTACATAATTATTTTAATGGACCAACACAATTATTTTTAGATTTGTATTTATTTACATTTTTAAATATTTCAGCAAAATTGTTCTCTCCGTACGAATATTATGTTCACACACATTGTTGTATTTAATTTTGTACAACTTACTATTTACACGATGCATATTTTATCGGTATACAAAATTCTACGAAGAAGTATACCTCAGATATAAACAGGAAAAACCAATTAAAGAATAAACAAGAGAGAGAAAGAGAAAGATTTCATTTCCATGTTTAATTACTGTAGAGATAAAACCAGCTGACGATAATGAATTTAGAGTCTGTAAGTTACTAACAAATACAGATAACGGAGACAGATAAAACGTATGCTGAGATCACCAAGCTATCTGAATTTACATGAACCAGACAGTAGCATCGATCCGTGAAGCCGTTTTTAGCTTCTAGTCGTCAGTCCGCAGCATCCCTCTTGCGGTGACGACGACCTCGTGTTCCGTGTTCTATTCAATCTCATACGCGACTTGGATTTCAGATTACGGTTTTAGAAATGATCGACTCTAATTAATTCTTTCAGTAGTAAAAGCCAATAAATGTCCGCAAATACATCTATAGATGGTCCTCTTAATTACATCTATTACAATTTTCTTTAGGAAATAGTTCATTAGACATGATTATATGATATATAAGATATATTTATCATCAATTATAAAGAAAAAAATATTACCAATTTCAGTTTTCGATTTGATAAATACAGGGTGTAAAAAAATCATTTAGCATTTATTTATAGATAGTACATATCATACTGAGTAAAAGTCTTAGCAAACATAGGTCGAAAGTTCAATTGTTTCTGAGATATAAATAATTTTGTATATTAATATCATAATTGATTTATTGACTCTTCTACTTGTTGCACATGAAAAAAAATTGAGAGTAGCACTGATGGTCTATTTGGAAGAACGGATCCAGTGAGATGATCTCCCTAATGTCTATCCAATCGTAATGGCCATCCAATAGCAATGTAATTCCCGATGAAATTTTTCATTATATAGCGTATATGAAAATTGAATCAATTTGAAGAACGCGATTTGTAAATCTTCACGTCATACGATACGTAGACGCCAATAAATCAATTATAATATATGATACTAACATACAAAATTATTTATATATCTTAAAAAGGTTGAGTTTTCGTCCTATGTTCACTAAAGCTTTTTACTTAGTATGGTGTGTATTATTTATTATGTAAATGCTGAATGGTTTTTTAAATATTCTATATATATATATATATATATATATATATATATATATGTGCAAAATTGATATTGTTACAAAATTAAATATAAGGATTGTTGAATTTCTATTTTTAAATTTTCAAGTCATATCTTCTCTCAATGATCATTAAATAAACAAGAAATAAAAAATGAGGTAGTGTAGAGAACAAGAAGGTGAAACGACTGCTGCAAAATCTGCTTTTATTGATTTCGTTTTTCTTGAAGTAGTTATCATTGAATATTAGATCTTTTGCTTGAGTTATGATGAGGAGAAAGAGGAAGGTAAACACAAAAAAAAATGTGAGGATGAGACATATATAATATTGCCGAGAAGATTTCTGATATTTCATTTTAATGGAAGTAAATTATAATTTCTCACATGTGGCAGTAATTTTCAACTTATTATCGTTGTAAATCTTTCGATGGAACCTGAGACATTGGTGAACGTGTTAAATATTTTTTATTAGATGAAGCAATAACGGTATTCTTCCTAATCATTCAGCTAAAAGTCTTTTCCGAATATGTATTCGGAATGTAAAATGAGATTGCGACATGGATAAATTTTTACGGTACAAATATTTTATATCAAAAGAATGATTTATTTATTATTATCTCAGAGTTTTTTTATTTTTTTGAGTTTATACTTTCATTGTAACGACTAACTTGATCATCCTATATAATTATTTTGATAGTCTAATAAAATTATTTTCAGATCTGTATATATCTAACTAAAAATTTATAAACATTTTAATGAAAATTTCTTTTCATGTATATATACATACATATATGTATATATGTGGCAGATGTGACATTTCAATATTTAAGGAATATAGGATCAATTTTCTCTCAGCAAGAATTTTATGACAAGCCAGATTATAAAATTATTTAATGCTAAATTTTTAAATATAAGATAAATTAAAAAAATTGGGAGTAAAAGTTCAAATTCTACGCGAAACTCAGTATATTCTGTTAGAATGCATGACTGAAATATGAAAAAAATTAAATAATCTGTAGATTAAATAATTATAAAGAAAAATACACTTTTCGATTTTTGTTGAAAGTTAATAAATTTTCATATGAATATCGTTTATTTAAAAAAATAAAAAAATTTATTATAACATATTAGAATAAAATAACAATATCACATTATTATGTTTAAATAAGGAAAAAAAATAAGAAAACTGTTACGTCAAAGCTGTAATATGATTTGCAACTATTCAACTTTAAGTATTCCAAGAGAGTAAAACTCTGGACTGGAACTTGAATTTTAATGTTAAACCAAAAATGCTCGAAACTTGTTTCCACATAAAAGTAGTTTCTTAGTCGCGGGAAACTTCATGCCAATTTTTCGCGGATAGACATTGCCAAGTTGCGGAATGTATTACATGTCATTGTGTTTCTTTTGTCTCCGGTTTTTCAATTCTGATGCAAGGATTCGCGGTTCTTTGTTTCGGTCAGGAGGTAGACGAGAAAAAAAATGATGGACGAATGGAGAGTAGCAAATAGAAAGACAAAAATGTACAGATGGACTTTGACGCGTAACGGGAAAAACTTCATTTCGCGCGATTCATGCGCAACGTCAATTTGTTACGATACGTAACGGGCGAAACTTTTATGACGATTCCCGAGATTACAGTGCTTTTGATATTTTTGAAACAGTAAGTTTAAACTCGACATGAACTTAGACAAGGTAAAGTAGAAATTTAGATCGCCTATAAGGATAAATAACTTTCAGAACAAAAGATTGATGAAGTTTTCCATTGAAGTGACAGAAAACAGAGCAACTGTGAAACATAATTTTTTATCGAAACAATTCATATGATTTTTCATGAAATTTGAAGCTTGATTGTTTGATTTTATGCAAAAACAGCGAATTGTGTGTAGTTCAATTATTTTATAGCTTTTGCTAAATTAATTTAATTTAATTTTCGTTCGAGTATTTTGTAATTAAGAGATATCGATTCTGTCTCGCTTGCTGTTTAATGAGGGAAATGCGTAATACATATTTTAGGCTACGTATTTATGATACATTCCAATAGACTTTGGGATGTGGATATATATTTGTTCATAAAGTGATTCATGTTATTTAGAATATATAATCGAGTTATGCGTATGTGTTGTCTCGGAGCTATAGCTAATTTAGAGGCTTCCGATAACCTTGTTATTTAACAAACGCATGCATCGTAATATTATGTTATTCTTTGCAAACTCCGTTAGAATTCCATCAATCATCGATTACTTTGTGGTATTGGGCGGCATGTTTCATAAATAGCATACAAATTCACGACCAATAACGTGCCGACAAATACCGCGCGGTAACAATGCGACGGTACTTGTCACGGTTGATCCTCATTTGATTTTTCCTCGACCACCGTTGCCACGATAGCGTGCACGTGCTCATGTAAATGTCCGCTGCAGTTTAACCTAATTACAGCGCGCGGCAGAGTGACGGCCCCTCGACTTTTCTACATCGAATATCCGTCTGTCACGGGAAAACAGTTTCCGGTCGCTGTTCCATTGCAAATGACATCGGCCGCGTGGTTGAATCAAACGGACGCGGTCTCTAATAACACGATTAATGCAAAATTCAACGCTCATTCGCATCAGCAAATATCACTTTAAATCACCAATCGAACCGAGAAGCGACCACCGTCCATGAGGTTGGAAATTTACGTGGACTCGCAGAATAAAAGTGCCATTCCGCGGATTTGCCGCGGCGATCCGGATGATCCGAAATAGGTACCATCGCTAGTTTCAAAGTTTTAACACTAGCGTAAGCCTATTTTGTTATTTGTACGTATCAGAGAAGAAACTGCAACATTATTAAACTTCAAATTGCGAAAAATAATGATTTCTCGATTTTTTTTTCTAAAACCTACCATTTTTTCCTGTTGGATTGTTTTAATAAATTACTAAAAATTCTTCTTGGTGCAATCCTAGTAATTTGCTAAACTAAAATACAAGTTATTCAGAAAAAAATGCTTAAACAAACATCGAGTTTAAATTTCCCAAGGGACATTGTCCGTTCGCTTTTCACTCATTTTCGTGAAAAAAAAAAACTTGAGATATTTATACTTTAATGTTTCAAGAGATAAAATCTTTTAAGAATATTTCTAAGATGCTGTATCGATAAGATGGACTCGACAAGATTATTTATCCAATGATGTTTATCTCCAGAAATAAGTGACTCCGATATTTAGTAACACCGGCTTTTTACAATCAACGAGAATATCTTCTAGAGAAATCGCCATGAAAGTCATATACTCACGTAACTTATTCGTTCGCAAATTTGATACGTGATGTACAGCAGAAAGTACGTATGCTTTATACATGTGGATATATGCATATCCAATATATGCATATAATACACACTTGTATGTACGTTATATTGAAAATGTATAGAATTCCATGATGTTATTGATATCTCCCTATCCCTGTCACTTTTTGTCAATTTCTCCGAGTCTCTCTCTACATAAAATGCATCTTTAATAAAAGCGAGATCGTAGAGAAACTACATAAATAAAGTGCCTGTCAAATTGCGAAATTTTCATCTCATGGAATCACTGATAACAGCTCGTTTATGTTTATTTTAATCTCATTGAATTTACCATTGCATAGATAATTGAAATTTCCATTCAACCGATATAGCGCAATGTAGTTTCGCAATGTAATTTCCCAAAAATTATATTGCTCTTTCGTATTATTGCATTAATAAAGCAATTTAATAAAGTAATTTAATTAAACGAGAACAATGCGCTGCTTCAGACAAGCCGAAATATTTTACGAAATTATTGACGAGTTGATGATTGACGAGTTTATTTTACTCTTTGCTGATTTTCATATGCAAATAAATAGAATTGAATAATGTGCAGAGTAGTTTAAGCCAAATTCAAATGACATTATTCTTTTTATAGATATTTTTATATATATCTTCTTTTTTATATATATATATCTTCTTTTATTAAAAAAAATATTAAGTATACGTATAATTTTAAAATTAGAAAAATTAATTCTTTTAACTGTTCTTATAGAGGACAAAGTTTCTTGAAGTCGAAATTCTTGAAACGCGAATAAATATTTCTGTCATTTTAGATTATATTCATGTGCAAAATATCATCGAGATAAATTGGAATTGTGCGCGCAAGTCAAAATATATATCCAGAAATAATCTCGACCCACATCAAACATCGAGTGGTTATCGATATATGCAGAGACATGATATCGAGCTGACGATGTCAGCTGCCTCTTCGACCACTTCCTCATCAAGATCTCTCGTAGAGGTTTAGTAAAGCAAACTGGTCAATTATCTCCTATCTGTACCACTAATAGTAGCATAGATCAAACAGGGCCTTAGAAATACGTCTGCCAAAGGGAGTAGTTTAAGATAAATTCTGAATTTCTATATCTGAGAGCTAAAAGAACGAAATAGAAATCTAATTTTTCATTGCAATTTTTATGGACAATACTATGTATTTTTAAAAAATATGTAATATTTTACATATTCGGAAAAAGATGTGGAGTTAATAACGCTTACTGCAATGAAACCAGCATGTATCGGCGATAGCATTCGTGCTATAACGAAGACACAACGATCAAACGAATAAAAGCCACAAAGCAGAATAAACGAAAAAAGGAAAAGCACTCAATTGGCGCCCACGCGAGGTCACGCGGTTCGAATTCTCGGGGCGAAAAGTCATCACCATCCGCGCTTGCATTTCTGCTCTTCATCGGTATATGAATATGCATATGCGACAACCGCGCATTCGCATGTTACTGCTCGCATGCACGTGTCAGCGAAAGATGAACGCGACAGTCGGAACGCATTGTTTACTCGTACGAGTCGGAATTGCCGAGAGAGGAAATTGTGAATAATCATCGAGTCAATTAAGGGAAAAAAAAAACAAAAATACAAAAGGAAATCGAAGTCCATGCCACAGAAATAAAAGAAGAGAAATTCTCTTCATTGATCTCTTAATTTCTCTTTTTTTCACTATATTTCATTATATTTCTGGTTTTTTTCTCTTATTTCGTGGAGACACTGGCGAGCGGAATAAATTATGAGGTATGCTCTATTACGAATCTAATTAGCAAACTTTTTTTCTTCGGCATATGCTGAGTTAAGCGTAGTTTATTGGTGAACTTGTCAACTGTGCGGATTTATCGAGCGGTTTTCCCGTTGCATTTTTTATCGCTGACGATGTGCATGCCTCAGTATAGCGAGGCAATATATCTCGCTCTAAGATTTCTCGTTCTAGATTCAAAAATTATCACAAATATCGCTGACGTGATCATATTTCCGTATATTAAAAAAAAAATAATCCATCATGTGTTTCAATTCTGCCGTTTTTTATTTTTTTTTAACTCCTGTTGAGTTTTCTTAGCACAGCGTGGTACTATTTATTTTTCATATATTTTTGTCCTGTTTTTTTTTAAGCATTATTATATCTATCTTAACTTTATTTTATATCTATAAATAATATTATCTCGTAATACTATCCAGAGAGAGTATTATCTTATGATATTATCTATAAATAATATTACATATTTATTTTATTAGAAATACTATTTTTACAGTAAAGTTGCGAATACTACAAAAATTTATTATTAGAATATAAAATAAAGTTAAGGTAAGTAAAATAATGTATACATAAACGAAACAGGACAAATGCGAAAAATAAAATACCAGGTATTGCTAAAAAAATCAATAGAAGTAAAAAAATTAAGATATATAGCTCTGATTTGTTTGAAGTTTGCGTGCGCATAAAGATCGTTAAGTTTTATATATATATATATATATATATATATATATATATATATATAT
>Ga0157364_1001237_pt1 | contig 21117 bp, 13 predicted proteins | sample AttsexASBM2_FD_111476 | JGI IMG/M metagenome (GOLD analysis project Ga0157364, IMG submission 111476) | Fungus gardens microbial communities from leaf cutter ant in Ribeirão Preto, State of São Paulo, Brazil - Atta sexdens ASBM2 | ecosystem: Host-associated > Fungi > Mycelium > Unclassified ...
AGAGAGAGAGAGAGAGAGAGAGAGAGAGAGAGAAGGGGAGGAGGCTGATAATTAATTCTGCAAATTTTCTTTGTTTAATATAACTATTGCTTATTGAAACTATAATATTATGCGATATTTGAGGATTTTAACATATAATTTATGAATTTTATAAAATTGTGAAATTTATAAATGTCGAGTTTTGCATAAGCGATATCTAATAATAATCTCGTTTATATAAGGCTGATAGTTAAATGACTACAATAATTAAACTGGCAATAATTAACCAATAATTAAAATTAAAATTGATAAGCCGGTTAAATTACTATGTTTGCGTGTATTACTATGTATGCGCTAAAAGCAGCGGCAAAGCAATCGATCGCGCCAACCTAACGCGCAGAGTTACCTTTCCAAACGCGCGCAATCGCCGATCGTTACTCGCAATGGAAATTCAATTTTTAACGCTGCTGGCAAAATCCGATCGCGTCGGACGTATTAATTTCGCGGCGCGATATACGCTCGTATAGGTAAATCACGTTTAATCGAAATACGAAGAGCTGTGACTTCGGTCGGGTTCGTGACGTTCGTGCCGCCAGCTTCGCGCTCGAGTGTATTTGCACGGCGCAACTATCGGTTGCGATATCACTACGACCTCTCGACAGTTTTAAGCCCGGATTTCCAGCGATAACTAATGACGAGACTGCGTTTGCTCAAAGATTATTGAGTTATGAGACCACCGGACCAGAGATGGTAGTGTCGAACCCGAGAACGAACAAGTGTTTCCGTTGCATAGAATCGAAAACGGAAATTTCGAGATACGGAAATTAACGTACTACACAATCATCATGTTATTAACATGAAATTCTTCTTGTTATTGGGAAGAGGTATAAAAGAAGAAGCAGAAGGAGTTGAAATGCAAATGTAATAATAATTAAATAACGGATGTATCCTCCGGACATGCACAAGTAAATTGAATCGACGTTACAATGTTCGTGGAAATTATTTTCCGTATTTAGCATAATAAAAATGTCATTATCTTGTAATCACGACCATCTGCGACATAATTTCCCGCTCGTTTTTATATGTCTATGTATTATCATAACTTCGAACACGATAAAACCGAATTTTAATCCCACGTAATACGGAATTACGAAGCAATGAACTTTTTTAATATCTTTATAGTGCACATTTTTTACTCGGTTGTGATCATTATTGCAAATTTTATATGAAAATTATCTCATATTTTATATTATAAATATTACGTTATTAATATTGTATTGAAATATGATATTACAATGTCATATTGTAGGTTATTAAAATCTTATATAATGTTTTTGTCGAGGAGATATCTGAAATATCTATGCATGTTACATTTTTTTTACATATTTAATAAACGGATATTTAAAATGTCAACGCACAACCCCAACTTTGTCGATCCAACTGTTATATCAAATTGGTTGCAAAAATAAAATGTATTTAAAAATAATCTGCGGCCAAATTCACTTAGCTTAATCTCGAGCTTAATTTCGTTTCCGATACGGAACCGTGGCGTCTTAAGATGTCTTGTGTCTCCCCATCGAAGATGGTATAGCTATGGCATAGCGCCATTAATTTAATATTTCAAAGAAGCGATATCATCCCGTTAAAAGTAATCGCCTCAATTTCTTAAAGTGCTCGAAACCTAAGAAATATTGGACTTAACCTATTTTCCACGTTTTCGAAGCGTTTAAGAAGAGAACTATTTTTGCTATTTTCCGAAAAAGATACATCATGGTATTTTTTTCGGAATTTTTTTAGTATTTAATAATGAAAATATTACATAATAGTATTTTACGGAAATAATGCTCCATAATTATGGAAATAATGCTTGGAAAAAATTCTCTTATCTAAATAGAGTATCATAATAATCTTCTAATTAAAACGTATTGCGGAAGCTAATGGTTTCCAAGCGTTATTATTATTACCTAAGGTTAAATAATCAATTTCGAATCCTCGCATTTGTAATTAAGCCGCGCTTGCCAAATGTGCGTTGCACGGATTCACGTCAGCTTCCGTCTGTGCACGCTAGAATATACGCTCGGAATTCTACACGACGTCGACTCTCTTCATCCCCCGTGGGAGACGTGACGTGTTTTTCTTGGATCGCTTTAAAGCAAGCAAGGCGAAGTGTATTCCTCGCGACACGCGATCGACGTAGCCGGATATCGCGATACAACGGCAGGTTCTCTTATACGTCTCTCCCGCGGCCAAATCTCCTCGTGTAGATGACACTCAGTGCAAGGATGCGCCGAGTTACGGCATGATGTGGTAATCTCACGTCACGACCTCGTGCCAAGAATTGAGTCACCGCGTCGAGCGTCTATTTCTTCTCCTCGTCTTCCGCTTTTCTTGCCCCGTGTATCTTTTATTCAAATTATCCATACATACGTAAATGATGCGTTTTCAAAACGTCATCATCCTCCAAGTTAGATAAACTCGCTATCAATTGATGAGTTTTATTTTTTTTGACAGTCATTTTTTTATTAACAATAAGCTATAAACTTATTTGATATGTATTATTAGGATAATGATTTTCTATTGTCAAATATTAACTGGATATTAAATTAAATAGAATATATTGTATATATCAAATATTCGTTATTATATCGTAATAATCATTTTCATTAAATTAACGTAAGTTGAAAGACTGCAGAAATTCAAAGAAGACAAAGTTAACTGTTTATGATTGAAAGCCGCCAAGTCCAAGTCATTCTGTCGACAGATTATATGTCATACGTCAACGTATGACTACAAAGTGTTAACAAGATATTGCTTCAAACAACGTTTATTAAATGAAAGAATAGAGAGGTTTACAGTCATTCCTTTTTGAGTTACGGAAATGACCAGCGCGTCTCATTGTGTCACGAATTATTGCATCTTGTCTATTCTCTCTCTTTTATCTCTCTTTCTTTCTTTCTTTTTCTATGATCCGAAGTTCTGCTTGTAGGCGACACGCGACTAAGATTCATGGGGTCGGCGCCGAAAGCACAAGCTTACGTCTGGTTTGCGCCGAGTCGCGACTACTTCTCTCCGAGTAGGAATCCGGTCGGTACGGTTGACGTGGACAAACGAGCTCTCGTTACAATAAAGTTGCGAGTAAAAGGGGAAACGTAAGACGCCGGCGACGTTGAGGACGAGAACGCGAAAAACGAGAATTCATTCTTCCGGGCGAATCGTTTGGACCTGTCAGAAATGCGCCGAGGGTGACGTTCGTTTCGCATTAAATTTACTGTTCACGTACACGATGGAGAACTCCCGCGGCAGATGTACAAGATAATTAAGCCGCGAACACGCTTTTGACATGATACCTTGCTGTGCGATCGATATTACCCTACGTGATTATTTGGTAAAAACTCGTCGCTGTTTTTGTACTTAACAAAAAAAATCACTCGACGCATTACTCCCACATTGTTAACATTAATTACAAGCTTTCAAGCAGCCGCAGGACTCGCGTTTTTTTTTACGCGAAACTCGAGAAACTACAGCATATTAGCCGAGCGTCACTAGTTTCGCATGATCCCAGAGATGGGCTGTCCGCTAAATTACGGCGGATAATTTTTTTTTCTTGCAACGGCTTTTAAAGTTACGCAAATTTTTAACCGCATTTATGCTGTGAGCGGCAAATTACAGCGCAATTATAAAAGTATTTAAAGTGCACACTCGCGTTCCCGAACGTTTTGTATGCTCTCAGCGTAACGACTTCATTTACTGTGCGTCGGAAATATTTCTAAGTGTGTACTTATTTTATGCAGCAAATAGTGCACAGGAATAAAAATTAATTTACCTGTATTCTTTTCACGCGCGCATGCACAGTTTCCAAAGGTTTCTCTTGAGCAGCATCGCAAATGACTCCAACATTAGTTCATGTCAACTGATCACTTCAAATATATTTGTTCCCGTTCATACATGTAAAAGCGATAGAGAAGATAAGCGATTTTAAAAGGGTTGAGATCTTTGTCTAGTTCTCATATGAATGTAACGGAACTGTGAAATCTGTCTGTCGCGTAAGTTGTCTTTTGACATGTGTTTACTGACATTTCATCGCTTAGTTTTTTCTTTGATATTTTATTAATATTGTAAAATATTTTGTTAAAAAGCTTATAGATTACGAAATTACTAATCAACAAAATTAAAATTATTGTAATATATCATTGTGTAAGATTTTTTAAATGGTACATAATTATATTAATAATCTTCTACTCATAGACTTTTAGGTGCAAATGCAATTTTTCTTTGCGAACTCTTTACGAAATAAAAATTATAAACTTATTTTATTTTTATTATTAATAAAATAATCAGATTTTGTAGAACGGCGAAGAATCCTACGTTTAAAGAAAGCTCCGAAAGCAAAGAAAAGCACAGGGAGGAGAAGATACCGTGGGGCGTGAAAAGGGCGCGATGAGAAAAAGGGATTTTCCTTTTTCTCGAGGCTATTCTAAACAGAGAGACCACCTAGGATAGAGCGAAAACGTCGTCGTGGATACAGAGGAGACGCTAGACCCGTCGATTGAATATTTTTACATGTATGAGATTTTTATTCTCGCGATGCGATTGGCCGAATCGCGCTTTATCCCGCTTTACATCCCCGCATTTCACTCTCCCACATCAAGCAAGGGTGAAAAAATTCTAGATCCTTTGACTGTAAAAGAAGGATACGCCACTTGGTTCTGGAAAGAAATCCTCGGCGATTTACGCTTTGCTCCGCAAAAGAGGACGATCATCGAGGATATTTTTTCCAGATTATCGGATCTCACACGACATAGAATTCGCATTTATTGTTGCTACGTTTTATTGCACACTTATGTCAGTTGCAGTTATTTTATACATTGCGTTTAAATCAGGAAATATCAGTGACATAACAACGCGACGAGAGACATTCTCTTACAAACATATTCTAGTGAAATACGCGACTTAGGAATTTACTTTATTTCTTTTTACTCTCTTTAAATAATTTCTCGGAATGTCGCCAGATATGTCTTATTGCTCTTATCGTTAACCTGTGCGCAACGTCGTCGTGCAGCGAAACACTTTGCTTGAAAAGAGCACGGCAAATATAATATCCGACAATCTGCACGCGCGCGTGTTCCATACTCTCTGTTGACGGTGACGTTTGACGTTAAGCGTTTTATAAGTCCGCGATTGCGGAAAACGGAGGCATCGCGTTCTACTTCCTCCCGAGAAACGTATCCTTCGGGCGCAGGTCGTACGATTGCAGTCGTAGTACGCGTAACCTCGGTCTCCGTTTTCCCTCGTTTTTCCTCCCTCGGGTACCTCTTTCCTTCCTTCGTCCTCTCTGGCTTGTCCTAGAATCTCCTCGTCCTGGCCGTCGCGCCCCGCGCTCTGCCGCCTCGCCACTCGTTGCGAGGATTATTGAATTTCCTGTCATTTCCAGAAGAAATACGCTCTATTTACTTTGGCGGAGTATGAGGGTAGTTTTATTCGGTGCGGATGTGTGAGAGAAATAAGAAATACACGAAGGAGCCGCAACGAATCAACGGCGCGGCGTCGGTCTTTCTATCTCGACACCGCGCAATTCAATGGATTTGGCGTATTGGTGGATAACGTTCGCGGAATTGCGAAACCTGCCTTAGATAAGTCGAACGCCGTTCCTTAACTGTAGATATATCAATCAAGTTTCGATGAATATTTTAATAATTAAAACTTACATATTCTCTATATATTATTTTGGACTCGACGAACAAAAATTCTAATTTTTTTTATGAAAAAGGTATAAGTTTAGACTTAGATGTTCGTCCTCCTGTTCGTAAATCGCAGAATAGATCAACATTAGTCGTTATAGTCTCGAAATATCGATACAGCTACTAGAAAATGTCCTTCCTCATACATATAACCGACTCCCTCAACGGACATTTCTCAAAAAGCCGAGATATCGTGGCACATAATGGCGCTTTACGTTCGAAGTTTGCGTTCTTCACTTCCTCTACCATCCCCTCCCCCCTCCCCCCTTTTCTTCGCCTTCTCCTCTAGCACGTGATTGTAATATTCCTCATGGGTGTTGGACGTGGAGAACGACCTGGCACACTCGCGTATATGACAAGAAAGGGTCAGGAAGAGGGCGAACGGGTCCTCCTTTCCTTTCTCATTCTAGCCGTCGTCGCCGAGCACGAAATTCGTTCCTTGCTGCCCCCGTCGGTCTCGTCACCTTCCGCATATACCGACCGGAAGCGGGAAGCACGACGAATCCCTTCGCCGCAATTCGCAGCACGTACGAGGAATTTATTCGCGCGGAGGCAAGTCGCGTATGTCGTCATGCTCATCTCCGTCCGAGTTTCCGGATTCTCTTTCTTCCTCTGAGTTTTGCCGCGATATGCAGCCTCGTCGCCGACTTGTCCGTCGACTTTTGCTTCCTGGCCTGTGTACTTTCCCATCGAACTTCGCTTGAAACTTGCTTTCTTCCTTTTTCCTTTTCTTTTCATCGATCGATCAATGGATATTTAAACGCACCGGCTTATCGAAATATCACATTTTCCTTGAGGCGCCACAAGCCGTTAACTCTCTTCAGAAGGACGATCAACGAATTCATCGTTAATATCCTCTTATAATCCCACGATTTTATTGACTGAATTACTCTCACGCATGTGTACCAGTATATCTTAATGTTTAAGTCATTAACGAATTTTTTTTCTCATAAATGGATCATCCTTAAAAATAATATGCTTCATCATGAGATTATAACTTAAATGCCTTTTCAGTATAGTATACCTGACTTTTTAAAAACTTTTCTATTGTTATAATTTTTTTATTAATAAAAATTCATTCGCTTGATAATGTTCTGTTCTTTAAAGTCTAGCGTTTTGATTGAAAAAAATTTTTGCAATATGTTCATTTTTATAAAATTATAAACAATCGAATGGGTTTGATATGCCATATCAAAGAGTGTTGTTCTTATAATATGGTGAAGGGTTAATATGATATGATACAAAAATAGATTTCATAAACTGGAATAAATTTAGTTCTATATACTGAGACAGATTAATTAATATACTTACTTGAAAATTTCTATTAAAATTTTCAAAATTTAAATTTAAATGTACTATATTTTTATATTAAATAAAAATAAGGAGAAATTTATTATTCCGGAAAATTAGTATTACAAATTTTACATTAAATAAAAAAAAGGAGAAATTTACTATTTTTCGGAAAATTAGTATTACAAATTCTACATTATTCTTGTTTTATATGTAATCGATATTTTCTGCCATTAGCCAGTATGGTCTGTCGCCCTTCGCTAGGTACAACATTAATCGATAGATATCTCGCAGTTGCACGACATATCTCTATCTGACGCGGAAAATTACGGCACAACGGACGTTTTACTACAATACCAAATAACGCGAATGATTTATCAGCGGCGCGCACGTATCGGGAAGTTATTGCTGGGCATTCATAAATGTATGCTAATGGCCATCGTTGAAACACCTATGATTTTTCGGTGCTACGTGCATAGCGTTGCCTATATTTTAGTTCGAAGCGTTATATTTTATATGTGCGGTGTTTTTTTCATACACGTTTTCGAATGAGATTCAGTGTTATGTTCGAGGGTGAGGATGGGGATCTATCGGAAAGGCATGTATTACAGATTGATGTTTCAATTTGCACTTGGAATAGAACAAACATCCGATCACAGATCACGATTTTTTAAGCACCACAGGGAATTGGACGCGTTCGAAGTTGGGAAGATGCCCCGACGCGCCGAAAAGGATTTTCATAAATTTATGAAACACATTTGTGCAAAGCGTGACTACAGATATATTTACGGTATTAGCAATATTATCGAATTTATTGTTTATTTGCTTTTGGTATTAAATTTGCTTGGCATTGGTACCTGCTAAATTAACGAACAACGAGACTTATTAATATCGTGAATCGTGAAAATAAATATTTCTTCTTTCGATTATACAACGGATTTACAAAAGTATTTGTTAATTTATCATTAAATTTAATCATCTCCAATTAATTTATTTCAAAAATGGGATAATCATAAAATTGTTGAAATAATTCTCAAAGTATTACGAAACGTCATTAATGACGACGGGAAATATCAAAGTCCAAAGGTTTCTTCCGAAATCGAAAACTAAAGCAACTTCGTTCGCTTGATAAGTCTTTTGTTTTGATGATAGAATCGTCGTAAATGGCTTGCTATCAAATCGTGCGAAAGGATAAAGCCACAGCTTATTTCAGCCAGATTGCGTTTTTCGCATAGCTCTGCTTTTAGGAACCATTTACAATTTGATGTTTTCTATAGAAGTCAACCATTAATATTAAGCTTTAATCTCTCACAAAGATAACATGAGGGTCATTAACAAAGTTACATGTTTTGTCTTTCGATATTCAATTGAATCAAATTTATGCGCAGTTATTATTTATAATTGTTATTTTGTCACGTTCTGTTGTAATGTAGATACATTATTTATAAAGATATATTTAAATTGATTGAATGTGGCCGACAGCTGTATTCAACCTTGTAATATATCTTTTTATAGAAGTAGCTTTCTGTCGAAAATGTCGAGGAAACCTCACAGAAGTCAGTTCTCTGTATAGACGTATACTTGTAAGGGCATTTACGCCATACGTTGCATTATACAGAGACTGATATACCAAGATATCTCTCTGCTTCGGCGAACAGCTGGTGTAACCATTTCACGCGCCTCGTTCTCCTCGTCATATGTTGGAATAGCGTATAACTTCGTAGTTTCTTCGAGAAAAGATGAAGTAGCGTATACACGCAGTTCTCGTTGCCCTCATATGTCCTTCAGTGCCACGTGTCTCGCTTAACTTTATGGCTCATGACATATGCATGTGAATAATCTCTACTACTATCAAATTCGCAACACTTGGAAGCACATAATTCATGTTTATTTGCCAAATGAAAAAGAGAAGGGATTATAATATATTTATTCCATTATTTCCGATATTTAACGCTTTGACATTTAGCATTGTAATTAGATCCGATTATTATTGTTGTGCAAAAGGAATGATTTACGTAGGTAAAATGTCATCCGATAATTTTGCAACTCTATCTGTATATGAATTACATTACTATTTTATTATTTCTCGGCAAAGCAAAGGTCAAAGGTTAATATTTCATTAAACATTTCTCTCTGAGTATCGTTTGCCGGTCGACTTGCGCGGCTGATTGAGAATTGTAAACGTTGTAGAACAGCCTGAATTTTTGATGCTTGGTAGACGAGAAGAGGCAACAGGGATGAAACAACCTGATGGGAGAACGGGGTTCTCGCAAACGTTAATGTGCGCCTTTACACGCCGCTTAACGTGAATCAGCAGTTCTCGCTTCATGATTGCGGGTTTAGTTTCATTCACGTTACGCGATTTATCGGCGAAATCGTTGGGAAATTTACAGTTGGTATTGAACTGGAAATACAGCAGGTAGAATATTTTTTTTTAACAAAGAATTAAAGAGAAATAACTTTGTAAAGAATATCAGCGATTTTTTTTTATTTATTTGTTAGTCAAAATTACTATATATAAATAACATTCTATGTACGAATTGAATGCATCATAATAATATGTAGTAGCGTATGCACTGTTAGGAACAAGAATAAATATTAAATAGTAAATAGAAAAATTAAAAAATTAGGAATAATGATTATACTGAAAGAAAGACTGTGATTATACTCGAAGAAGATTGCGAAACAAATGTTATTTAAGAAATTTGATTGTGATGACGAAATATACATTTCTGAAATATATCTTATTTCTGTGAAATATATCTCATTAATTGCCAAAAAAAATAGATGAGTTATTTGCTAGGAATAAAATTTTATTTCACCCGTATTTAAATAAATATTTATTTCAATTAGAAATAAATATATTTCTCCCAAATATATTTTTAGACATTTTTTTTTCAGTGTAAATGTAACACACAATGGATACAAATGAGATATAAGACATTATATAGCATATCCTATTTATATCCATTATGCAGTATGTTTTATATATAATCTCTTCCCATTTTTTTTCTTTTATATTTAATATTTATTTGTATTTCTAATATTTCTTCCATTGTGCACAAGGCCTAATTATTATTATCAGATATAGTGATGTTGTGTTGAAAGCAAAATTACATTATCATTCATCAATAAGATTCTAATCGATCTCTACTGATTGTCGTTGCGTGTTTCATCGCGTAAGTAATACAAATACGGTTCCAAATCGATATTACAATGCGACATCATGCCGATCTCGCATATCGTAAGTCTTTAGTGCTCGCTCACGTTATGGAGTTCTCGATGAGAAACGAAACTTCGTTCGTGCAACCTCGAATCTTGGTAAAGTGCCGGGACTTTCTTATGGCTCCTTCGCGGTAATAGTTTTGCGCAACTAATTTCCAACGTGTTTAGCCCGCACAGAGATGCGTAGATGGGTTCTCAGATAATGCGACGCAAGCGTCGTGCGTGTATGTTATTACGACACCTCATTTATGCGTGTACGTCCACGACGTGCGATATCTACTTTTCCGTCATACAGCGTCTTCTCGCGTTTATCTTGTTCCTTCTAGCTAAATTCGTTCGCGAAATATCGACCATCAAGCAAGTAGACGCTGTAATGTTAAATACATTCACCGAACAGTTTTATTGAAATATTAATAAAAATTTAAATTAAATACAGATTTGAAAATAATTTTGTTACTATCAAAACAATTATGCCAGGACTCAACTGATTAGAATGTTGAAACTTTTGGCAGCATAGGTTACGTTCAACAGAAAAAATAACTTCGCAACTAATGTAAAATTGTTTAATAAAATGATCTTGCCCTTAGTTCCACATTGAATTTAAATGTATAATTAATTATATTAAAGAATTTTCTTTATGCAGCAATTTTCTTTACGACATTAACGTTTAAGTGTTTTACATTATTATTTTGATAGTTCAACAAAATTATATTTGTATTTTAATTAAATTTTAAAATACTTTAGCAAAACCGTTTTTTTTTTTAGATATCAGAAACATTTTTTCATGGTTTTTCTGTTTTTGAATCGAAGCGGATATTTAGATTGAAATATTAATATATTATGCCGCGATATGTTATTTAACATTTTTCGATATTTTATGTCATTTATTTGAAAAGAAATGGTGTAGGTTAAGATGTAAACTTTGTCTTTTTCTTAGAATTGATGGAGTGCGGCAAGTTTTCTTTTCTACTCAGTTTCCGTTTACTACTTCGTTCGCATACATTGTACTTGCATCTTCAATGATTGCTCTTTTCCCGGATGATGTCTCGTTTCTCAACGTCGAACGTATCTCCTTAATAGAAATTGTTGATATGATTTCCTGTCGGCAAGAGTATCATCATAACAAGCATTACGTAAGAGATGAAAGGTATCGTGTCGCACAAAATAGCTGGAGTTCCTTCGGTTGCATGATTTGACGCCCACATATCTCGATGATGTATCCGTGGGTTACCAAGAAAAACGTCGTACACACAACGTTGCGCGAGGGTGGTGGGTGAATGCCATGGCATCGAAAATAGTGGGACGAAAGGCATTCTAACGCCGCATTGGAGGTGTATGACGCTATTATTTACGCTAGAGCCGGAAGAAATATTACATTTTCAAACCACCCTCTTTCACTTTCCTACTTTTCTATCTTTTCTCCCCTATCCGCCCTTCACACCCGTTTCTCTCAATAACAGCCCGATAACTTGCTCTCCTTTATACCACCCTCGTTTACTTCCCATCTTTCCAGTTCCTCGGCGGAAGGCAGAACTGAGGTGTGCGCGCCGCTCTTCATTACCATTTATAGTGATTCCTGAACCACTCTCGGAACGCTCGCGCACACGTAAAAACGCGTGCACGCGAATTGATATACGCTAGCCACGGAATCAGCAGCCAATGTCTACCGGTGTCGACATCGGTCTATCTGTGTGCCTTTTATCGCACTTTGATATTCTACTCCTGTTTGTCTTTGATTTGCCGTCGCCAGCGACTATTATCGCATCCAATCAGCAACGCGTTTAACGATTTCCCGGAACAACGTTTAAATATTCTGGTTAATTAACCGACTGTACGTATATATATATATTGTACTTTATATTTTTATACCAGCAAATGGATCAGGATGGAATACAATCGATAATACAACGAACATCCCACAACCATCGTAATATTTTATGGCATGCTATGGTTGTGAAAAACTACGGAAACGCAACGCTATATATTTACCTTTAAAAATTTATTTTAACACAAAAAAAAAGCATTTATATTTATAAACAGACTGTGTACTTCGATTTCGCACGCTGCGTTTTACATTGGAAAAACACATCCGCAGAGAAATTTACAATTTTAATGAAAGCAATACGTGCGTATTCGTAAATAAATAAATTGCCTTCGCGTCTCCGCGCAGGCAATAACGTCACATATCATCTCGCGTACTTAAACGCGTACCTCCGCAAAAAGTCTTTCTATTACATCGAGATCACAGCACCTTTTTCTCGGACGCGTTCGGCATCAATTTGTACATTTCTCGGTTTCTTACGCCGTTTCTTCTTTCAAGAAACAGCCACCGGTGCGAGAAGACACGTGCAACGCCTGGCATCGTCTCGCGGTGACAACCATGACGGAGTACGTTTTACTCCAGCGTTTCGTTTTTCGAAAGCTCGTTTCACCTCGCCACTTGGCTTTCCTGACCGATGCTGTTATACTCCACCGAATTGCAACGCTGGGTGCAATCAGCTTTATAATTTGAGCACGATGTAGAGAGTCGCGTTACCCTTCGACCGACATTATTCTGCAATGTATGAATAATCGTTAGCGACTATAATGCTACAATGTGCAATCACATAACAACTGCTTCGTTATTGGGTACTTTTAAAAACAATACGAATTATGCTATTAAAAAAATATGTCTCTGAAAATAACGATCAAAAATATATTCTCTAAAAATTATATATATGAGCAAAAATTTCTAAAACTATAATAGAATTGATATCAAGCCAAATAAGTAATATTAATATTATATTACAGCGTCTCAAATAAGTTTTCTAATTTTGTAACTATTTCTCAACAAGATGCCTATACTAGTTATATACGAATAACTAACTGCAGATATAATACAGTTAACTGAGCCCTTATTCTTAAAATGGAACGAGAAACTAAGGAAATATGTAACATATAATATTTTCCTAGTTTTTCGTATATGTTTCTTTTCAAGAACGAATCCTGATTTTAAGGAACTGTTTTTTAGTTCTTTTAATTAAGATTTAAATTAAGATTCTTAATCAAACTAATTAAATATAATTGGACTTTGTTCCACGGTAATAACTCCGATAACTAAATTAGGCTGTTATGGAAAAGAGAAATTTTTACTAAATCATACTGAGAATACATTATCGGATTTTCTTCTCACGGCATCTTCATATTTATTTCATTTTCCCACATGCTTTTATTTCTGTCACCCCCATTTTAGCTCAAGTATAGGTAACTGAAAATGAGTCTCTATCGAACGAATCGTTCCTACCCTTGTCTTGTCATTTTCCAGCATTCCGTTCTTACGGAGAGCGGTTGTGCTTTTTCCTTCCCTACTGTGGAATGTTAACGACTTTCGAACGATAACGCCGTGACTTCACTTAAACGGTTCTCTTGATGCTTAACGAGTCTCATGCTGTGGCTTAAGGGAATGATTAACGAATGCGAATAATACAAACATTGCAAGCTGAGTAAACGCGCAGTCGTTAGTCAGATAAACGACAGAAGACACTTTTCCTGTTAATGTGAAAGAAGAAAAGTAGCTGGTTGATGCACTCTAAAAAATATCGGATTTAACATCAACGTAGTGTAGATTTTAAAACTTTTGATGTTTATATCAACACAATCTTGGTATGGATTTAAAATCTAGATTAAATTTGTATATAGTATTATATTGGTATTAATACACTGAGAAAAAGATGCCTAAAAATATATTTGTGATAAATATATTTATTTCACTGAAATAAATATTTATTTAAATGCGGGCGAAATAAAATTTTATTCCTAACAAATAAGCCATCTATTTTATTTTTTTTGCAATTAATAAGATATATTTTACAGAAATGAAATATATTTCACAGAAATGTATATTTCGTCACTATAATCAAATTTCGTAAGTAACAGTATTTGCTTCGCAATATTTCGACATTTTTCTCTCAGTGATATTACATCAATAATGAGAATTATATAAACATATATATATATATATATATATATATAGAATTATATAGATGCTGTTTTTAGAAATGTATAACTACGATCGTATTTATGAAGGTAACTACAATGAAGTGCTTCCGTATCGATAACGAGAGATGAATTCGTAATAATTCTGTAATTTTATATCAATAAGTAACTAGCTGCCTCTAAACGTGATCATTGAATTTATAATCATTACTGTAATGTTGCATAAAGTAATGCAGTCGTACCTTCATAAAAATGAGAGGAAGTTATTCTGTTATTTGTATAATTGTTATTTTTAAGATGTTATTTATTGTATAATTGCGATTTTTAAGATTTGTCCTTTATGCTTTGATAATTTCATTATTCTAATATTTCTACCCGCAAGCCCATTTGATGGCTGAACAATGAAAGGTTTTCGCGGATTGTTTTTATGACGTTGAATCGCGGATTTCAAACGTACCATTACGCAAATTAACTTTTACATCGCCGACGCCTACGAGAATTGTGACAAAGAGAAACAGAAGAGAGAAAGAGAAGTAAGACGGCTTTGGCTCAACGCCAGAAGTTTACTTGCCCTCGATGTTTTCGCACTCGTCGCCTCCAAATCCGATGCGTACATTATCCTCGTCTCTCCTCTCGCTTCGTCTGTAGACGAAATTTATTACGCATTTAACCGACGCGTTTTTAACGATTTCATCTCATAATACGTATTAACAGAAATTATGTAACAGAGTACTATTAAAATGTTTGTCTTTTAAAGTTGCGTAAGAGAAATGTGGCAATAGATATAATTGACTATAGAGATAGTCAGACTAGCTGGCTTGTTCAAGTTAAGATGATTCTAAGGTAAAAAGATCCATACTAAACATGTGTCATGGGAATAGATTCGAGAGACAGAAATGAGGGAAAGGGAGAGAGAAGTATCAGTCGAGAACGACGCGGCCTTATCTCGTCTCAAGGGACGGACTTTTCGTAAAGTGCCGCGGCGAATTCGTGCATGTTCACGGCAACCATTCGTTCACTCGCTCGCTCAGTGACCGCAGGGCTGCAGAGTAATTTGCAGCCATGAAGTTAAATATTCCCACGTGAAAAGTGTTTAGGCCGTTGTGGTCCACGACGGGAGTGGAAGGCGGGGGAGGGGGAAGAGGAGGAGGAAAGGTGACTGATGCGAGAGCGTGACTAATGCAACGTCCCGCAGGACCCGCGGTTCTCTCGGTTCGCCCAGGTCCTTTCTACCGACCGCCAACATGAATCCCTGCTTGCGCTTCCCCTTTTAACCTCGCCAACATCCAACCCTTGACTCTCAGTCTTCTGTCCTTCCGCGGCATTTCCACTGCTGCCGCTCTGCTATAAGCAATCCATCAAATAATCTGTTAAATATGAATGATTGCACTTGGAGGAAAGACCCTCGGGTGGTGCGCCCTAAATTTTCAACCCCTCGCGCGCGCGACGGATTTGCGAAATTCAAAGACTGGTAATTCGCGATAGTGGATATTCTTGTCTGCATTAGCGAGAGCTACCATCTGGTTTAGCCAGATTACCACGTTGTTTGATGGTTTTTAGGGATTATGTTCTTTCGCGATGGATGCTCTAGACAGATTTTTCGAGAATATTAATCAGACTAATGGGGAGAGAAAAAAATAAAATAAAATTTGTACATGAAATTATATTTTCCTTTGTGATTAAGTTTTTATATCATTTAATTTTTTTTTTAGAAGCGCTGACAGTAAGTGTATGAATGTAATTTTCTAAGTTCATCGTAAGAGTTATATCAGAATTATTTATATCTATCGCGTTATTTAATTATAAATTCTTAAATTTTGTTTTATATTATATATTTGGACTACCTTTTTATAGACTTTAAGAACTCTTCTTTTTTGGATTCTGAGTATTTATCTCATAGCCTCTTAAGCGACATTAGGGTAATTAAGTTGAGAATATTTGTGTGGGGCCTTTAGAGCATCGCAGAGCTTTTGTTCTTCGCGGTAGTGACATTTTTCATCGTTTACCCTGGCTTTTTCACCCTTCATCCTATTTTTCTCTTCGCAGTCTCTTCTTTAGCGGTATCTCACGACCGCATGTTTATTCAAGAGTCTCACGTACAAAAGATATTCCGCGGGCAAGGAACGTGACGTGTCTCTCTCCGGACGGGCGGCAGTTCTTTCTGGTATGAGCAAGGACGTCTAAGCGGAGGCACGGAAACAGCGCACAAACTGGATGGAGAGCAACGGAAATGAAAAAGTTATGTTTCGACCTGCGAGCTTTCGAGCGCGGACTCGTTTCGTCTTTTCCGGTACATTTGAAGTCCACGCAGCAGGGTCGCTTTAAAAATAATCGAGGCGTATGGCGAAAACACGAAGAAAAGTGGGAAATGGGAAATGCTCGTGTCGACGATAAATTCGCTCGCTTGCGACCTGGCAAAACTCTAGCATTTCGTTGCGTTCTATCATCATTTTGAAGAAATGTGACTATCGCGAAAAAATTCATTTCACAGACGATATTGTCTTTGCGCAAATTTTATCTTTTTAAATATAATTTTAAATACAATTAATTATTAGAATAACGAAATTTATATTTCCTAATCTATTTTTAATGAATTGAATTTTGTACACTCGGAAAAAACAGATTTGTTTGAAGTATCTAAAAATTACATTATATATATATATAATTACAGATTTGATAATAATTTTGTTGGACTATCAAAATGATTACGTAGGAATGTCAATGCTGAGCAATATTGCAAAAAGCATTTTGACTCTTTAGCAACTTTGTGCGTCTTATATAATTATTTTGATATTCCAAACAGAATTATTTTCAGAACTAGCTAACTTTTTTGATATTTCACCATTCTTTCTATGCATGACTTGTACACATTTAAAACATATATATATATATAGGACAGATTATGGATTTTTTGATTTGCCAACTATTAACGCAAGTTGGAAATTCATCTCGAAGAGACGGTATTAAATGAAACTGGGAGCTCTCGAAATCATTAAGATGCGTTTTTTAGAAGCTGTTCTCTCTAGAAAGCTAATGGATGGAAATAGTGGTACAACAGTCACAAGATACGAAGAATTACGTTACTAAAACACGTAGCTGTCTAACAACTCTGATTCTCTAAGTGGGCCATTTAAATGCTATTCATACATCAACGGTCGAAATATTAGTATATCTTCATTTTATTCAGCCAAATTGTCGCTTTTTACAGGAGAAAATTTTGTCATAATATATTTGCATGTATATGTATATTAAGATATATATTCAAAGTACCAAAGTACTGTTGCACCATTATATCAACGTCCAAATGATGACAGTGATATTATATACGTTACTTTGATGAACTTTACCTGTGTAACAGCAGAATTCATCGAGATATGATATTTAGCACAGTGTCTAGCTTTGGAATACCAAGAATGAAAATTATCTGGTTAGTAAAAACCTTGAAAAAAAAGAAAGAAGACGATGAAATTGTGATTGCGGTCTATATTATATGCGGTGTACTTCGTGCGCGAGATGACAGAATGGTTACATATCCGTTTTAACAAGACAACGTCACGTAGCTATGCCGCGTTAGTGGATGAGACGGAAATCCGAGCGAGGTCGCGAAGTTGGATGGAAATTCAAGCGCACGTCGGACTCGTTCGTGTGCTTGAATTGTACGTGCTTCGTTCGCCAGGTTCAACTGCTGATAGTTCTCATTGCGTGAAATCAGCCTCGTTATATCCAACACGAAAATATATATGTACGGGTGCATAACTGTACCTAGCCACCAGCAATTCACCGGTTAATGCGAACTAATTACCGGTCGACTGGAAGTTGGAAAAAGTGTGGACAAGCCACCACTGGTATTCGCTTAGTATACCTCCGCTCGGCGACTTCCATGCGCTTACAATTCCCGCGAAATGAAAGTTCCGTAAAGCGGCGGCGATGCGGGTTTTCCGCTTCTACCCCCATGATACTTTGTCTCGCGTCTCCCACTTCTCCCACCGGGCGCGTTTTAATCCCCGACATAATTTTTGCAACAAAGCGAAAATACACGTAACTATGTGGATGCTACTACGAGAACACGATACCAAAGCGTAGCTTCACCGCCTGCTATGCTTAACGAACTGTGTTTCTTGGCGATCACTAGTGAACGTTTTTCTTTGACGATTTGAAGCGCAAGTCTCTACTAAATTGAAACTTTATGTGTAGAATCGATGCTTTATTGAATAACGGTGTTACAATATTCCGTTATTGAAATGTTATTTCCTCTAGTTTTCCTTTTAACGTTACATATAGTATATTGGAACAATGTTTAGTAACAGTACAACTGAAGACCGGAGGGTGAATCGGCCTAAAGTTAAAACCCCCTTGCTACGTATCAACTGCTGTTACTAACGTCATTGACATCCTCTGGCTATTAATGTGCTAACAATCTGTGTGCACCCTCTCGAAGTCTGTTTATAACTTCAACTGCTGACTATGGAAGGTATGGTTATTTCACCGGAGTGGAATATATCGGAGCTGTGCGGAAGACTGTTTCCGAGGCTCGAGCGTTCGTTACCTACGACGTGCACGGGGTGATGTAACAAAGGGTGGTATTCTATCTCTGTCTTTCTCTTCCCCCCCCCCACTCCCCCTCTCGTTTTCTTTCTCTCTCTCAAACCCTAGGGTGGCCCGAAGGGAGAACAAGGAGGTTTAAGCAGCTTTCCGTCGCGTCGCTTCTGTAAGCTCGACCGGCGCTAGTTTTCGTACTAATATTTGCCACTCGACTACTACCAGGCAACTCCGAGTTTCAGGCTGCCTTCTCCGTCCATTCGTTTCGCTCCTTCTCTTCTTCGTAGAAAAGCTTACTTCGCGCAAATTCAATTCGCATGCTTTCGAACACGTTCAACTTCAAGATCTACAGGAATATCGATGGTATGTCCGATATTCCGCGTGATTTCCGCGTGACTTCAATTCCGAGTCTTGATTTGAACTTCCGAGTAACGAAACGTCAGTGACATCTTCTTGATTATTGACAGTATTTTTCATTTATAACTCATTGTTGATCATCATGCTATTGCTGTTTATTTCATCTACTTTTCAGCTATATATTTATTCGATTTATTTAGAAGATTAAAGGAAAATTTTATAATTGTACTGAGAGAAATTTTGTATATGTGACTTACACAAAGTAAGTTAAGTAAGTTAAAAATTTTGTTCTAAATAAGGACCAACAAATTTTTTTTTATTTAAAAAAAGTAATAAAATTTTTGCAAGTTATATTATACAAACATTTTTCTCAGTATAATGGACAATGAGAAATTTATATACGCTCTTTAAAATTATGAAGAAGTATAATTACTTTTTTGAAAATTATATTTTTTTTTTTACAATTGAACACTCGTTAATGAATTCCGTTATTGTGGAACTCGGCGCATTAATGAACCAACTCTATGTGATTTACGATCGAACAGAAATTGATTACACACCGAGTTTGTCCGCTCGCTCGACTCTTTAATATTAAACCCGTGTATTGCGTTTTGCATCCATGCGTTCGCCGATCGATCGATGTAATACACGGTTTATAATGCTCTTGCATTCTATGCGCGATAACCCAAATTTATTTCGCGGTGGATCACACTGGCTCGCAGGAGCGTGCGACTTTGCAGTTCGCAGCGGAGGTACAAGAAAGAATTCAGGATCATAAATCGCAGAACGCTGGACTTCCTTCGACGGTAGAAATTGCGAAACTAAATTAATTATCTGTGAACTTGTGCGCATCGCGTGCACGCTACGCGAGAGAAAAGGGCGCTAATAAATGGCCGCGGGTAAGGGAGGAAGATTTTTGAGACGCCCCAAAGAGTAGTTACGTCGAGGGTTCGGCGTTTCGAGCGGACGATACCGTCGCCTCTTGAACCATTAAAACGTACCGTTATATAGTCCATCTGTATTCGACATCGTACTAATTATCTTCACTTTTGATCGACGAATTAGAAACTCGGGAGATAAAGAGCTCTTGCAAAACTTGTTAATTATAATGAAAAGTTGTACGAACCGATTCTTTTCTCTCGTGCGCTGCTTCTCTATCTTTCATTTATGTGAAATGTTAAGATAGCGAAGTTCACAAGTTTTTTTTATTACTGCATTTACAAAAGACCCTCGTTAGAGGAAGCTGTATATTAAATATGATTACAATTTATTTAATATTGAATTTTAACGTATTTATGTAATTAGCAACGTTATCAAGATTATTTCAACTTTAAAAATATATCATTAAGATTGATGTGATGATAAATGGATATCTTTGTATATTCTTCGCATTTTATGCAAGGTTATCAGAATGCAATGTTTATTTCGTCTTCTGGTTGCAACGACGCTTCCGAATGTTGCAGAATTTTCTCAAGAGGATCAAGACATGGTCGGAGAAACGATGGCGCGTTGCCTCTCGTCTCATTAAATATGCAACAATTATTTCCGTATCTACAGCGGCACGTAGTCCTTCCCCGTCGCTTCGTGATGCTGCGAAACGGTCCTTATTTGGTTCCACTGACGGAGAGCAGAACGCGGTGAATTTTCTGCGAGGAAATTGGTGCGCCGTAGTGGCGCGACTCTGTTACTTTATATCTCGTTAAATATGCAAGAATTATTTCCGTACGTTACTAGATACGTAACTCACGAAATTGTTCGTGTTAAATGACACTAGAGAATAGTCTGTCATGCGATGATACCAAATCATCTCTCTCGAAAACAAGTTTTGAAGTATTTGCGAATGTAAAGCTGGTATTTTCTAACATCAATTGGTTTATCTAAAAAAATTTCTGGAATATATTTTTTATATGCAGTTATATTGAAATTGATAGTTTTTGATAAAAATTAGGAAATCATTAAAAATAATAATAACAATAACTTTATTGATGGGCATTTAATTGACAAAAAATAAATA
>Ga0157364_1001238_pt1 | contig 21104 bp, 16 predicted proteins | sample AttsexASBM2_FD_111476 | JGI IMG/M metagenome (GOLD analysis project Ga0157364, IMG submission 111476) | Fungus gardens microbial communities from leaf cutter ant in Ribeirão Preto, State of São Paulo, Brazil - Atta sexdens ASBM2 | ecosystem: Host-associated > Fungi > Mycelium > Unclassified ...
CAGTTTTTTCGACGCGGGATTCGTACGCTACCCGAAAGATGGGAGAAAGTAGTGGCCAGCGATGAACAATACTTTGAATCATAAATGTATAACCAGTTTTTTAGAATAAAGCCTCGAATTTCGAAAAAAAAACGGCGGAAGCAAAGTTGTACACCTAATACAATAGATAATTCTGTAAATTGCGCGATAAAGTATTTTTCAATCTTGAAACGTACTCATAGATGGAATTATAGTATTATAAAATTATGTATTATAAAATTGTGTGTTGATACACATTTCCTTGAAAAAACGATATTCACTCATTCAGTTGATCAAACGGATATTCACTTACTTATAATCATTGGCGACAAATATTGTTGAAGTCGACACCCTTACGAAACTGCAAACTTGTGTTATAAAACTTGTGTTCAACAGAATAATCTAACCGCAAAACATGTCGTGACATGTCGATTTTACGTAGAAAAAAATTTTTATATTACACTCATGCAAAATCTAACATGGTCTTCGTCACTGCCGTACATCGATGTATCATCGAGAAGAACTTATGCACTTTTATCTGTTAAACTTAAATCATCAACCGAAAAAAATGCTTTACTACTCGTATTATGTCGCATACTTACTAACACATGTTGATAGTATTAGAGAACTACAATCGAAACAATCTATGACAATTATCAAACATATATCAAACGTCATCGAACGTCTATCGAATCACTGTCAAAAACATCTTTCGAATCATTGTCAAACATCTATCGAATTGTCGAATGTCTATCGCACCACTTTTAACCCTAACTATACACACTGGGTTCCCAGAAACCTCAACCTCAATTTGCTAAATCGAAAACTTTTTTTTTCTTTGAACAGACAATCGTCGAACGGTTTAATCGTACACTGAAGACCGAAATGTGGAAACAGTTCATACAAGCAAATTATTAATCACGTATTCGTCTATTTGTCATGTAATGCAGTATTTTTGATATTATTTAAAGCTTGAACTATTTATTCATATTCTATAATAAAATTTTTATCACAAATTTTGTAAAAAAAGCATTAAATTCATTGATAACACAACTTTTGGTGTAAAAATTTATTTATTATAAAAATTATTATTATTCCCTCGTGTTCTTTCATTTTTCATTGTTTAATATACTGACACAGTTCAAAGTATAACTCCATGCAATGTTCCAGTTCAAACATAAAAAAAAAACAGTTGACGGTATAATAAATAAATTTTTATGTATACGTTAATGAGATGTTTAAGTTTGCAGTAACTGAAAACTTAAATGTATTGAAAAACACTAATTGAAAATTGAATGTTTTAGTTTATTTTCATTAAACTATCCATCAAATTTAATGCCCATGTTCATTACATTTAAAAAAATCTGTAACTTACAAGGAAAGAGACCTAACTGCTCCTCTTTGATTTTAATGAGCAGTATGTTATTCTCCAGACAAAAATAAGACCTCAAAAAAACCTCGCATATTAGGCTTGGACATTTCCTTTTCTAATTCGAAAACTATAGCGAGTATCTCAAAATAGTATAAAAATTTTTTGTTCCCTTTGATCCATTCTCCATCCCCAATATGGCAGACTTATCTTAACAGATACCCCCATATATTTTGTTTTTGCATTCAATAATAAAAAATTACATCATAGCTTACGTATTTATAAAGTATTAATTTAAAGAATCTTTAATGTAACAATATTGTAAGTTTTCATTTTTTGTCTACTTACATTCAGTAAGCGTGACAATAACAAAGGGATATGTGTGTCACTTCTGGAATCGATTAAAAATCTTTTTAAAATATTAAATACAATGACTTAAGGAAAAACTTTTTTAATGCATGCCTAATTTGATTGTTTGTACAAGGATTTATCGTTGGAAGGAAATTTATCACATATATATTATCACATATATAATATATGTGAAGGAAGTGACGGTGTTGAGAAGCGGAACCATTCTCTCATAACATTTTTACATGTCCCATGCCATGGAATTTCTTGACAAAATCCGAAAAGGACTGCGCTTCCTGACTGAGTGCTTGTCACCATGGATCGCAATGGGAAGACAGGAGCATGGTGAAACGCCTAATTACAATGATTGGTGGAAGAGAATGATGACAATAAAGCTCTCATATACATTAAATTATTTTAAAAAACGCGAATAGCTGGCTAATATATTCAATAGTGACGACTTGACCATTGAGATCCTGAATGTTGATTACGAAGATATAAATTCTTTACGTCTGAATATTACTAATACGTACGATGTGGAAAACATATTAAGAATTGTGCGTTACAAAATGTGTTTAAAGTATACTGATGGTTGCAATGCCTGAAAGAAATGTATCAAATTTAAAAATATATATATAAGGTTTCTTTTTTTAAATATGTTTTAATTTTTTTCCCGAAATTCAATTCAAATTTTGAAAAGAGAATAGGAGCAGACTGACTTTATTATCGTTAGTACCGATCTCTTAGATGAAAGAGATTCGATATCATCAGAGTGATGTATGTCAATGATTTGATATCTTTTGATCCCGTCATAACTGTTCTTTAAAGTATAATGTATAAAAAAAAAAATCCCCTTTTTTTAAAGTGTGTAAAAAAATGTGGAAGGGAACACTGTTTAAAAGAAGAATTTCGGGCAATGCATCCGTTGTTCAGAGAGCTTTACAGAATTCAGACTATTGCTAATTATAAGTTCTCCGAGAAAATAAAATATCTCAATGCTATGAACTATTATGTTCCAATTCAACAGGATGAGGTGTGCAAGATACAGTAAGCTCATTTAATTTTATAAAATATTTTGCTTATAGGTATTATACGTTATGTATTTTTGTAAGATCTATTTACATGTTTTCTATTTTTCAAAGTGCATTTTTTCAAATATCATTTAATACATCTTCGAAATCTCGCTACATATCTCGTATCTTGATAAGAAAATATGCATTGACATCGACAACGTACAAATTTCTGGATATTGGGATCGTTGTAGGATCTGTATCTCATGTGCAAATTGCGATTGATGATAATCGAAGTAATCATGTTCATTCCTCATGCTACATGTACGATATACATCGAGAGGCGTGCAGATATCAAGCGATTAATGCAGTCCCATTATCCTATCCCATCACATCAAGATCTAAATGCGGAACTTGTTAAAATATATGATATGATTAAATCTAACATTAAATGGCACATGTTTGTACATAAAACCAACAACTGTGTTTTTCTTATTTGAGCTTGAGCAATGTGTTGAACACGTATTCTATGAACTGAGTCAATATACGCACGATGTTAGTAAGAAATTCGAATATTTATGTAAATTTAAATATTTTGTGTCACTTTTAAGATAAAATTGTATTACTAATAAAAACGATGTTGCAAACACTTTGTACAAAATTTATGATCAAAATTCTTTTATAGAATGTGAACTAATAATCTTGGTCTAATGGTTCAGATTATATTGTACGTATTACATGTTAAATAAATTTATGTTAAAATATATATTCTTTTCTTTTAAAATTATTTTATCCTTAGTACACTAAGGCTACTTCTTCTTCATATCTTCGTAGTAATATTGAATTAGTCAATAAGAAAACGCGCTTGGCTATTTATGTTACATTGATAAAAAAGAATATTATTATAATTAGTGTTACTAGGTTATATTATTAAAAATTCATAAAAATATTATCATAATTAGTTTCTAAGTCGGTTCATTAAAAATCGTAAATACTATATCTATTCAAGTCTCATACGACATGGAAGGCGTTCGTGCAAATGTTGAGCGATTAGTGCAGTCAACTGTTTCCTCCTCTCTAATGATTCAAGATTTAATTGTGGAACTTGTTAAAGTTAATGAAATATAATGTAAAAATATCATTGCATGATACATGCTTATATATGAAGCCAAAAACCATTCTTTTCATGAACATTTGAACTCGAACATTGTGTCGAACATATACTTTGAACTGTACACGGTGTTGTGAGAAATTAAAATATTTTGTGATTTTTTTTTACGCCAAAATTGTATTACTAATTAATGTGATGCTGCAAATATTTTGCACAAAATTTATGATAATAATTCTATTATAGAATGTGAACTAATAGCTTACATGTTAGATAATATTGTATACGCTGCTTTACATGAAAAATAAATGTATACCATATAAGTTTAAATCCGCTGTTTTTTAATTAAAAAAACATATTTTTTTTTCCTAGGAAGCAAAAACAAATTTATTCAAAGTACTTGCCCTCGCTAACTATACATTTTTCCCATCTTTCGGGCAATTTGTGTACACCACGCCAAAAAAATTCCTTATCTTTCGAGGAAAACCACTCATCAGTCATTTTCGGACGTCTTCGTAAGAATCAAAGTGCTCCTCAGCGAGCGCGTGGCCTATTGACGAAAACAGGTGATAGTCAGAAGGTGCCAGGTCTAGTGAGTAAGCGGAATGGGATAGCACTTCCCAGTTGAATATCTCCAAGTAGATTTGGACCATTGTTGACGTGTGCGATGGTGCGTGGAGGAAAATCAGCTTGTCATGTCTTTTCCGATAATGCGGCCTTTTTTCACGCAGAGCACGGTGCAATTTGATCAGTTGTTGGTGGTAGCGGTTAACAGTTTCACCAGGTTTTAATAGCTCGTAGTAGATGACACTCTCCTGATCCCACCAAACGCACAGCATCGTCTTCTGTCCGATTTGATCTTGAGGAAGATATTGATAGTTGGGCGAGATCAACCCAAGATTTCTTGCGTTTAGGATTCTGAAAATAGATCCACTTTTCATCGCCTGTCACAATCCGATGCAGGAATGACTTTCTTTTTTATCTGGTAAGCAGAATTTGGCATGTGTTTTGGCGTCGCTCCATCTGCCTATCGTTCAGTTCATACAGCACCCATTTTCCGATCTTTTGAACCTTCCATGGCATGTAGCCGCATGGAAATGGCTACTTGAGAAACACCCAATACCTCGGCAAGCATTTTTTGCGATTGGGTATCGTCCTCGTCCAAAACAGCCTGCAATTGACAGTCCTCAACCTTCCTGAGACGATTTTCACGTTTCTTGTCACTCAGGTCAAAATTGTCGTCATTGGACGAACCGGCGAAACCAATCTCTGCACGTTGTTTCCGATAAAGCATTGTCGCCATAGGCCTCCACAAGCATTCGATGCGATTCGACAGCCGATTTCTTCAAAAAGAAACAGAAAAGCAAAGCTTCCCCCATATGCTATTTTTTTAGCAAAAAACTAGACATGAAATAAAAAATGTATGTTGTTGTATGAAATTGCTGATGATGTGCACTGGTTAATATTGACAGATGTCAAACACATAAAAAAAAGTGTATTGTGTGTCCAGGGTAGCTTTGTACGCTCACTAATGCTACCTATGAGCAAAGCGGATTTAAGCTTATACACCTGGTAATTTGTACTCCCAATATATATATATTTTTTTTCTTTAAAAACTTGTTCGCGTTATAGTATCGCGGCGCATTTTGGGGTGGACGCGGCGGCGGCGGTGGCCCGAAACGCATTTTGGGGTGGACGCTGAGTCTGCGGCGGCAGCGGCCCAAAAACGCATTTTGGGGTGAACGCGACGGCGGCGGCGGTGGCGGCGATGACGGCGGGATGTGGGGTGACGGTCCCCAGTGATACGTCACAACATGGCGGCATCACGTATCATTATAAACACCGATAGCGCCGGGGACTTCCCGTGCCTTCCTCCTCCTTCCCCATGCCTATGAGTACCCCCCGCGCTCCCCTCTAGCCCCATGGGTTAGAACCTTCCTTGCTGTACTACTTCTATATAAACATTATGCGTGGATTTCCTTCATGCCCATCCATTCTTGAAATAACTAACGTTTGAACCATGTAGTCTTCTTCATCAGGACTATACAAGCCATAGAGATACAAAAACACCCTAACAATCTAAATAGAGATAGTGGCTACATAAATAAATATGGAAAACCATTCTCTCGGTTATTAACGACTGATTTTCCTCACCTCTCCCCCCTCCTACCCACTTACAATTCTCTTCTCCCTCCCCCCCATTATTCCAATAAGTAGTATAATATAAAAGGAACGGCTCGAAGGAGCAGCTCAGTATCAAGCTACTCCTCATCGTAATGAAGTGGATTGCAAAGTTCATGAAACGTTGACATTCCAAGAATGGATCTGAACACGGAGAAAACCCGCGAAACGCATAATCTTTATCAATATCATATATCAACTATATTTCGAATTTGATCAGAAGGTGCAACTAACAATATGATCAAAACGTAAGTGTTTTTGTATTTCGATAATATAAAAATACTGATATTTCTTGTAATGTATCATTACGCTTGCAATTGAGAGGAAACTTTGATCTTCCTCTGATATGAATAAAATAAAAATGGTTCATGAATTTGTAAAACATATTGAGAATTACAAAAGACATTTTACTAATGAGGATATGACAAGAATTAGAAATGTTGCTATCCCTCTACTTCATTCCTTCTTACTTAATAAAAAAAGTACAAGTTAATTAATTATGAAAAGAACTCATTTATATGTATAATGAAATTATTACATTTTTTAAATCAAGTCCTAATATATTATCTACTAAGGCTGACAAATGCAATGTGCATTAAACAAAGATGAATATATAAATAGAAGAATATATAAATAGAAGAAGCTTTGCATGATGACTACTTATATTATGACTAATAAAAGTCCTATTAAAAACAATTGAACGAAAATCGAATAGTATTATAAAAAATGGCTCCTAAGTGATTTTATATCTAAAAAAACGTATTTTTCTTTATGACTCTATTCTTATGACTCGATTCTACCAAATATAGTTTATCTAACATAACACAAATCAGAATTATCATATAGGTGTATCATCAATTAACATGGGTTTGTATCTTCTTGCTAAGTTTATACACCATATCATTGCAAATAGTGTAATTTTTAATAAACATATTAAGAATAGTTTTGAGATATATATTATAATTCTCTGTCGGGTAAGAAAGTAAGTAATGATGTCTTGGTCTTTGTAGCTGTAGTGTAGATGTTCACAAACATTTCCTGGATCTTGCGATACTAATATCATTTTCTCTTGGGATACACTAGGTGCAATTTCGTACTGCACCAGTTGCGTGTAAGCGCTACACTCAAAATCAGCTACACTACACTAGAGTAGTACACACCATGGTATACTTTACATCATTATTACGCTAAAACCCTGTTCCCACTTGACTTCCATTTTCAAATTTTAAATGTCACATTGGTCTCAAAGGGATGGTACCAAAATCCCACTTCGTGCATGAAATTTGCATTACATCATAACCACAGAAATACGGTACATCGAATGAGTTCGCTTACCATCAGCCATGGAAACATTATCTGTGTTGCACTAGTGGGCAATAGTGCAGCCAAGAGAAAACACTATATGTATAGAACAAAGGTAGAGAACAAATTTAATGTAATACTAAAATTCCATACAATGGCTTCATTTCCACTATTGAATTCATATTGAATTCTATTTACTTTATATTTAGTAACAAGATGTACAAATAAACTTTTGGTACTGAGGTTCCTATTATCACCTATAATAATAGACATGGTATTGTAAGATTTAGAGGAAAAAGCATTAAATACTCTCAATTTAGAATTTCCTTTTATTGATATGTAAAGGGTGACATAATATTTATAAATTCTAAATTCTAAATTGGTTTCAAAAGGAAACCAATTTAGAATTTAGAAAGGAAACCTTTTCAGATTTCTATCGTTTTTTTCTAACCATCCATTATGTTACAAGATTAGAATAATTTACAATCTTGTGGACAGAGCGATTTTATTATCTCATTCTACGTTTCATAGTGAGAATTTAAAATTGTATTTATTGTTTCTTGAAAATGGATATCCATTGGAAATTATTCAGAGAAATTTTTATTAGATTAAAAAAACTGTTTAGCAAGAAAAATGTAATTCAGAATTTGAGCAATGTCAAACGATACAGAGGATAGCACATACGATTGAACAAAGAGAAGATTTTTTTATAATTTCTTTTATTGATAAATTGTCTAAAATTGTTACATCTTTAATTTTACATCTTTTATTTTGTTAAACAAAAAATTGGTCATGGTAGGATATAAAAGTATGAATTGTTTTAATTATCAACACTATCAAGTTTCAAAAGAGTACTGACAAAGAATAGAAATGTAATATATAAAATTAATTGCAAGAACTGTAATGTATCCTACATTGCTCAAAAGATAATTAAGAACGATATTCAAAGAACATATTAATAATATTAAGATGGATTCGTCGAAATACTCGGTAATCTCAGAACATATTTTGAATTTCAATCATTCTTTTGATTGGAATAATGTTAAAATCATGGACTCTGAACACAATTATACTAACAGATTGATTTCTGAAATGCTTCGCATTAAAGAATAAGAAAAAGGCATTAATTTACAAAATGATATTGAGAAGCTTAACGATTCCTATGTCTGTTTATTAAAATCTGTTTCAAAATAAATAAATATTAAAGTTTTTGATCTTATTATTTTTAACATAAATAATATCAATGTATCTTTCGCATTTGCCTGTCAGCGATCTATAATATGAACTCTCATTATGAAAACAAATATTAAAACAAATATTTTTTGTAAGTTTATAATTTTTAAATTCCAATTGGCTTTTTTTTACAATTCTTTTATCATATAATTAATTTCATCTTTTATACAGATACGATATATTTAAATCAACCTTTGACTATATACACAATTTATTAATTAACTCTGCTCTTTTTCGCTGTCCAACAATGAAATGGACTATTATCGATTAAATGGATCTGGTTATCTTTAGAGTTTTATTACGACATGGTTACACTTGTACTTTTTTTTATATATTTTCACGATTTATATGATATTTACTGCGACATAATTATTCTTATTCTTTGTAATTTTATTGTTAGAGTTTCATCCAACATTTAAATATTTTGTATTAAATTTATATTTTTGTGATTCAATTTGGCTGATGAAGACTTAATATAATCGAAACGTACCATGTTATCAATATGATATTCAATATTAATTTGTGATGTAATGATAAATATTATATATATTTTTTAAATTAGTTTTTTTTCGGTTTGACCCATCTACTTTTTTAGTTTTTGTAATTCTTTATAGATATATCAAATAAAAAACGGTTTCCTATCGTGTTCTTCGCATAGATTTTCAGGATAGGCAAACGAAAAATTATCGTCAATTAGACGCAACTAGATTGTCGGTTTAATACATTTACGAAATTTTCGATTCAAAAAAATTAGACTTTACATCAAGAAAGTCGAATACAAACCCACAGATAATGTCTTGTAGAAATATAGAAAACGATATCCTTCTTATCATATTCTTCGCATAGATTCTCATAGGATCGGCAAATGGAAAATTAAGGATAGAGATGAGTAAAGTATCTTCAATTATTTGCTAATAAATTACTGTACCCGAGAATTTCATTAATTGGAAACTATTCATTTTTAATATACTATCACTGTATATACTATCACTGCATCGCGAAGTCAAATGGATCCTCCCGGTTCTTAAGAGCGAGAATTTGGATGCGGCGTTGACTTTCAGCCACATTAAATTATTTCTTTTTTTTGTACTATCTTTTGCGAAAATCTTTAATTAGCAATAACTGAAGCGAGAATCGGTAACTGTATGTATTGTATCGAACTATCTTACCGATTGATAATGCTTGTCTCCTCGCGACGCTCTTTGAACAAAAATCAATACACAACCTTCTTATGCTGCGCTGACGAAAAACTAATTCGTTGTATCAGCGAATGTGTTTTTAATACATTCAAAGATAACATCTTGCTCGAACGTTGTGAAAAAAAATTGGTTAACGAAATACAAAACGACTCTGCGTCGTTGCAAAACGTGATAATTAGAATAAAAGGAAGCTGTTAGAACAGCAAGGTGGATTTTTACCTTATACTATATTATCAGACCTATATTATCGACTTTATTATCGCTAATTATTGAAGGAACGAAATAGCAGGGACAAAATGTTATGGAGAAAGTCAAAAAAATTTCGACGGAAGATCTCGAGAGAATGCAACATCATCAGAATCCGACATCATTCGCTGGCGGAGAGTTAAAAGAAATCGTAATACCGCAAATTTCGGATAGCACAGCGAGCACTAATAATACAACGTAAACCCTCGGAATTCATCTCGACTCGATGCGGAGATGAATCTTCTATTCTTAATTCCGAGCGACGAAAATGAGAAATGTACAGAGAGACATTATGGCGATACCTGCGAGTTATCTGAGAAATGCGAAGACAGAAAGACGCACGCAATGAAAACGAAAATGCAGAAAACAATACTACACGAGATGCCATTGCTGATAACTCCTATTATTACGAAAAATCTGGAAATTTCGAGCCAGCATAATCATGCGAGGAATAACTACGCGATGAAGAAATAATGGAAAGCGTACCGAAATCTTATTGTAAGCATGCGCACTTATTGATGAAATTTTTGTTTCGAAAAACTGTGCCTGATAGTTGGAACGAGCATGAAATCGTGACTATAAATAACGTCGTGAAAGATTCGAATATCACTTGATAAATTTTCGCGATGCGTGAGAGAAAAACTAGTAGAGAAAGTAGTAGATAGAAATCAGTTGTTTGCGCTATTACTCCGAGTGTTGAACTTTCTGCGCTGGTGAGAAATAAAAGATTATTGTCCAGGCACAGTGTAAATAGCGTAAAAATTCGATCTCGGGCGAGTTCCACGTCTTTTATAACGATAGCACGAGTTTCTCGCCGATTGTATCGAAAGCATAAGGAAAGAGAAAAACGTAAAAATTATGAACAAGAAATAAACGAAGAAAACTCGCTGATTCTTTCTGGTACACGAAAAACAGATACCCCCGCATCTTTACAAAAAAATCGATTACTCGGCTGAAAAAAACTAAGATAATGACGTTGAAAAATTATACTACGATCCGTCGCATTATGCAGGCTATTCGGCGGTGGATAATCTAACTCGTGCTGTTAAACCGAATTTCTCACGGGGAGAAGTTGTGTGCTGGCTCGAATCGCAAGACGCGTACACCATTGCATAGAAAATTTCCGATTGCATTACATTAAAAAACTATGACGATGTGTGGGAGGCAGATTTAATCAAACTCCGAAAACTCTAAAACTCTAAAAAGTTACAATGACGATTATTCCTATCTTTTAGTGATTATCGATGATTAAATAAGTAACTAGTCTAGAACCGTTACGCGACAAAACGAGTAATTGTATAATAAAATCTTTCCAGTGCGTACTAGCGAAAAGCGAAGGACGAATACCCGTATACTTGCAAACGAACAAAGAATTTGTCACGCAATTAATGCAGAAATTTCTTAAAGAAAACGACAGATGTCAAAGTTGCCATCGCCGAACGCTTCAACAAAACTGAAGGAGCGAATGTAGCGTTACTTCACGCATAAAAATTCGCGACGCTACATCGATGTTCTTCAGAATATTATACGCGCTTACAATCACATATCATTTGTTCACGATGCAACCTGCGGTAGTACGAAAGAAAACGCACATATCGTTCGTGAAAATACAACTCGTCGTTGGAAAAAGGAAACATTAAAGAAACATGCGCGAAAGGCTAAATATCGCATCGAAGATCTCGTTCGTATCAGTAGAGGAAGGCGCCTTCGAAAAAGGATAAGAGTGGAGCAAGAAGATATTTACTGTGTTCTCGATTGGCGGAACCCTCACGTGTACGAACTGCGAGATTTAGCAGACAAAGTCATAGTTTTTTTTTATGAACAAGAATTAACTCGAGGCGAGAAAAACTTAGAGGAAGAACAGTTTATCGTCGATCGCGTGATAAAGAGTAGAGAACGAAGGGCTCTAATAAGCAAGTGCTTGTTAGTTAGCGCGGTTATCCCAGCAAGTTTGATATTTGGATTTCCAGCTTCGAGTTTAATTTTTCTTCGCGATGGAGGAGAAACAATTTCTTCTGGTATTTCCGAGTAACAGTAGTATGCGTCATTTTCTGGATAATACAACATCATCCTTTATCAGGAATTACCTCTAACGTTACATAAACAATGGGAAGTTGCGATAAGCGAGATTCAATTTCCCTATATCTTTTTATGTCATAATGAAAATGTGAAAGTGTGTGTCATAATGATCAGATTCATCGATGTTAAACCCGAAGGACGAATGGTATTTACGGCAAAAGGAGTTGCATTTCCAAATGGAATTTATGATATTTATGAGCTTATTGATGCGATTAATACCGCGTGTAAAGTTGCCGAATCGTATTTTTATTTCGAACAGCAAAAAGCGTCTGGCAGAAAAGTATTAACTGTGATGAGAAGTACAAAATGCTACATCATATAACTTTTCCGATAATCTTCTACGAATGCTAGATTTCACATCAGCAATTTCCACAAATAATCACCTATTTTATTCCAAGCTCGCGATACGTGAATTCCTAATTCCAATGAAGCAGAGGAGAAAAGTGAGTATTTTCTTACTTACGAATTTAATAAGGACGGGAAAGCGATTTGCAGACGGTTGCTGAAATAGCAAACCCTATAGTTTGTGTGGCGCGGTGTATATATCCCCGATAAAATGTTTGATTATTGAAATATTTATGAGCCTTATATAACAAGTGATGTACGTACTCCACTTCTCAGGATAGATCGAGTCGAGGATAGACGCAGTCATAATTACGTATTTGGTGCAAATTTGATGAAATTTTCATTTTCAAATTATATCTCATTGCAACGAACGAATTTTAGAACGATCGAAATAGATATAAAAGATCATCTTGGAAAAAAAATTTCATTCGAATTCGGAACGCTGACAGTGACGCTGCATTTTAAATGTAAGCAATAGCTTTCTTTCTTCCATGTGACGGTAGTGATAGTCTTTAGTAAGATGAAATAGGAGGAGTATTTTGATGCTCGGGACAGCGAAATTCCAGGTGAAATTCCACGTCGGCTCGTCCTACTAGCGCGGATGAAATCGGAAGCTTTCTCAGATTATTTTGAAAAATATTACCCTATCTAAATAAAGTGCTGTTGGTAAAGAAGCTTTACGTGCGGGAATTAACGTAATAGAAGATTTCGAAAATACTAAACCATTAAAGAAAGCGCCTCACGGAATCGAGAGATAATCTAAAAAGAAAAGCCAAAGAAAAAATAAATTCCCTGATGAGAGGATCAGAATATAATATCCGCGAAATCCGCGGCGCTTCAGTTTCTACTCGATGATTGAGATAGATGTATCGTGCATCGTAAACGACATCGGGTGGTTAAAAGAAAATCATCGAGAAATACCACAGGGAAGAAGAGTGAAAAAGTGAAGAAGAAAAAGAAAATTTGCGCTTCAGGAAGAAAGATGAAAAAACCAATCCGCTAGGAAATATCGAGTCAAGAAACATGACGTAGATTTTCTCTTAATTGAGATAGGAATTCGGGGCTGGAGAAAAAACATGTCCTTTCTTCATACCCACTCGAGCGAATGTATAAAGAGCGAACTCGATCTCTTCTCTCTATCTCCTACGTAAATCAGCACTGAGAATTCGCAATGGATTTATTACAAACCTGTAACTTCGCTCGCGGATGACTCACCCATAGAATTCGTCATACCCAGAGAAGATACATACATGGAGAAGATTATCTGGATCTCACTCATCATATTGAGCCTTTGCATACGCGTAGAAAGAGAACGCGGGGAGAGCATATCAGCCACACCTGACGTCGCGGCAAGAGTAGGACCCGTAAATCATTTATTGCATTCCATGTTCAATCAAATCGACATATATTTCAATCAAAAACTCGTATCTCCATCAAACAATGCTTACGCTTACCGCACGTACATCGATGAGTTATTAAATTATGCTTCACCCACGAAAACTTCCCACCTTTCCTTCTTGCTTATGGGACGCGGATATTCCCGATTATGATACGTGGATGACACGTTAGACTCGTAAAATACGGCGCTCGAGAGACATGCGCAATACATTCGAGGAAATCGCGCACTAGATCTCATAGGCTACCTTCACTGCGACGTTTTCAGTCAAGATAAATTTTTAATTAAGGGAGTGGAAGTTAGAATGAGACTTATACATTCGAAAAATTCATTTTGCCTTATGGAGAATAAAACAATATCAAAAATACGTCTTCTCGATGCCAGTTTATTCGTAAGAAGAGCAGAGAAAAGCCCGGATGTGCAACTCGTACACGATAGAATGCTGAGGAAAACTACCACTAAGTATCCTCTTACGAGAGTCGAAGTTAAAACATACACGCCGGCGTAATGGAGGAATCGATAGACAATGCAATACTTGGACAACTGCTAAAACGAATAATAGTCAGCTTTGTTCAATAACAAGGCATTTAACGGCGATAGAAAGTTGGCAATAGAAAAAGAACCCATTTAATTTCAAAAAGTACAGAATAAAAAAATTTCTTTTCGCTGTATGTTATGCCGATGGCAAATTCCTAGTAGATCGTTACAATCAAATTTTTCGAAAGACGAGCCGCTCTACGTTGAAGCTGATCACACTATTCCCAGGAACCGGCATTCATTTTCTAAATGAGAGTAATTCTATAAGTAGAGACTACGCCAACGGCTACACTCTTTTCGCTTTCGATCTTACTCCAAATCTATCCGCTAATTGCGCAAGGCATTGGAATCTCCGTGAAACACGGAAGCTTACGATTAGAAGTGAGATTCGAAAAAGCTCTTTCCGTGACTATTAATTGTATCGTCTATGCCAAGTTTGATAACATTTTAGAAATCTTTGCGTCAAGTCATTGTTGACCTTTCTGAGCTCTATGACTGCCGTGAGAAAATTATTTTCTCCCACTACATATTTTTTCTTATTTAATTGCACGCAAGATAACAAAAAAGCTTCAGTCTTGCTCATGACATCAGCGCCGATGTTTCGTGACATAAAAAAGAGTAGCAAAAATTCGAATATCACAATGGATATAGTCATCGACATACAAGGTTTTCGCGATGTCGAAAAAATCAGACATTGGATTATGATGCCGCCTTATCCATTTGACAATTTACCCGAGAGAGTAAGACGAGAAAACTGGCTTACACGAAATTATCACGGAATCGAATGGTTCGACGGAAACATCAATCCTAAATACTTTACGATACAACTGCGAAATATTACACGCCGCGCATGCTACATCTATAACAGCGGATACGAGAAGGCATGTTATCTGAGTAATCTATGGTACTCTCCAGAAACGTATATAATTTGGAAGGAATTTCTTCTCCAGCTTTCAAAAATCTATCAGATTTCGAAAAACATGGACAGCGTTGCACGCATCACGGATTTCGAACCAACGTTGAATCACTGTGCCTTACACAACGCTTACAAATTGAAACATTGAGTAATTATATGAAATAGCTGCAATTCGAACTACGATAACCTTCCTTCAGAAGATTGGAGCAAGAGCGATGTCGAGAGCGAAAAAACAGACAGCGGAAATTTTTGAATTCAATTTAAAAATCAGAAATATGATAGATTTCGCAACATCGAAACATGGAGCAAAAATATCGTGACAGAAAAGTCGAACTAAAGCGAGGACGAACAAGCGACAGGCGAGGAGAAAAAATTCTTCCAAAATTCGCCCTGTTGACGGATAGAGATAAAGATAACGCTAGCATTTCGCAAACATCAAATTTTGAGAATTCTATAACGCATGTGCCAGCAAAGAGATAAATTCTGAATTTGCGCAAACATTTCCTCTCTCATGTACTCCGACGATGAGAAACGAATTCATTGGAAGTTTTAAATGTATTCATATCAATTCAGTGTCCGACACTAGGGATTTATCCTGCTGACCGACTGCCGAGGATGTGGACGAGGTTGACTAATCATTGTCGCTAACACATTACGATCGACCTGGCCAACACTGAGTTGTGTTCTACATCGACGAAAAACACGGTAGAGGAACATATTTCGATAGCTATGGCTTGCCCTTGGACTCAAGATTCTTCTTACAACTTCACCGAATATAACTCTACCACGTATCTCTGGAATACGACGACGCTGCAAGAATATTTTCTCATTTGCGGACAATACTGCTGTGTATTTCTATATTTTATGTGTAATGGTTAATCTTAGCCAATTTCTTAGTCTGTTTACCTCTGATTGTAAACGCAATGACTGATTGATCGTACAGTTATTTCATTTTTTCTTCATAAACATAAAAAAATAAATTCTCATGCTATATGACATCATGTTCAATCGTCTTTTAAAAAATAAAATATAAAACAAATATTTTATGTTACATCATTTTTTTTCTTTCTTAAAATAAACATTTTTGATCATGTAAATTTCGTCTGTTATTCTTGATTTCGTCTCCTTTTACATTAGTTACCTTTTCTCACGTATTCCAAATTTAGATAATATTCATTAAAAATAAAATATAGAAAAAATTTTCTTTTAAAATAATGTTCATATTAACGCAACCGATTACGACATCGCGTGCTGGCGCTTGTTCGTTCCTGTTTTACCTTTCTTCTTAGTGAAAGCAAGAATTTCCCGAAAATACTAAAAGTTCTCGTCATAAATAATAAGAAAAAACACTTTCACTAAAACGTCAGTATGCCGCTGACATTGAACCGCTGCAGCAAAAAATGACCTGCAAAACAAAAAATTGTGCGCTATTCATATCCCGCGCGTTCCTTCTCTCCCCCCATAATAATAAAAGGTCTCGGTCCGCGATATCACAGTATTCATCCTTGTCGTTACCCCCTCTTTTCTCCAATCACCGCGTGGACGATTATGGACAAAGCCAATCAGCGCGTGGGTAGCTATTCCAAACACGTCATTTAATTATTTCATTACTCACATCGCGTCACAGAATAATCAGAGCGCGACAGACCACGCTCCCGACACCGGAGGTGGAGTGATGGAAATTTGTTTTGACGGCCCATGGCTGCCCATATATTACTACTGACACAGTTGTCCACAATTACTTTGATCGTAACGTTGATAAGGCGTTGTACTCGATTTGCGTTAAGTCCAAATATCGCATCAATTCCTTCAGTAATCAAAAATTGCCGAAACTATCAAAATAAACAGCACGATTTCCCCTCTTCGCCACCCCCCGTACTCCATCCAATGAGTACCTAGTCCATCAGCATTATTCAAATTTACGATATTGCTCTTGTTTTGATACACTTCCCCAATTGGTAAGATAATACGTATAAAAATATCTCTAAAATATGAAATACGTATACGTTTTGCCAATTGTTGTAGTTGTACGTTGGTAATTACACCATTCGACATTTTTGGCAATTGTTTAATGTTTTTTTCTTAATCTGTTTTTATTTCTTAATCTATTTTTATTTTGTAATTCCTTATCGCTTGTATGGAGCGAGATAAACTCCATGACCATTCATGACGCGCATTATGACGTTTCAATTTTTTCAACTGACGTTGCACGGCTTTATTATTGTTTATAGCTTTTGCGACTTCTGCCGCGCCGCTGACCAACGAGCTGAAAACTCCCAATAAGTAGAATAAGTAAGATACCAACGCGTTTTGCTTCGATAATATTTGTCTTTTCGTCGGTTTTTTCTTCTTCGTTTTCAAGTCCATACCAATTTTCGTTTTGGTTTTCATAGCCACCCAAACAACTGTAGCAGCAGCTCTCTTTCCAAGAGTCGAATCTTTCATGGTAATCCGTTTCCGCGCCTCCTCAGCAAGTATTTTATCAGCTACATGTCGTTTCGTAAGATCTTTGCTCCGCGAACAAGTTATGTCGTGTTCGCGACATGCCGCACCCAACGGATTAATGCCTCAATCGCATCTAGCCAATCGGTTTTCTAAATGCATACCTGGAATACAAAATTGATATCCGGGGACATACAACGTGATCGGAAGTGCGTTTATTGCATTGTTGTAATTGTTGTTGACATTTGCTACAGTTTCTTAAGGCCGCTGGACCATCAATATGCGATCGATGGCAGGGCAAATTATAATGTTTCAAGCATCAATAACTTATTGAACCTCTGAATCAGCCTTTATTTTGTTAGGATAATCTGTCCCACAGTTGATCTATATAATTCTTAAACTCGTTGCAAAATAATTTTCGATATATATATTTCAATTCTTTGGCAGTTCAATTATGTACATCACAGTAATCCGACACGATGAGAAGCATTTTGAATATTGAACGATTTCGCTTAGTGCACTACTATAAATACATCCTCTCTCGATATCGTTTTTTCAATATTATCGGTGTCATAAAGAGAGAAGATATGAAGTTCGTGTGACAATCGTAGACGATTAAAGTGATTAATGTTGACAATAAAGTATTGAAAAAAAAATACGCAAGCAAGAATATGGAAACATTCTGCCGATTTCTATACGCGGAATCATCTGCGGTCCATCGAACTGCAGCAAAACAAACGTGTTGATAAGTTTGCTGGAAAGTCCACATACGTTTCGAGAACGTATACTCAAAGTCGTGGCAACAGCCAAAATGCCGATACTTGGAGAATTTACTAGCATCGATTGAAGAAATTGGTTTATTTTAGATTCTTCAATAATAACGATATATTACTGAATGAGGTGCTTTCAAATTCCATTTTTGTCTTCGATGACGTGGCATATGACAAGCAAGACACGATCAGACAGTACTTTACGATGGGTCGATACGCGGACGTTGACTACTTTTATCTTTGTCGCAAAGATACCGAAGCATCTTATACGCGATAATGCAAATCTGTTGATCTTGTTCAAACAGGATGGTATCAATCTGAAACATGTATACAATGATCATGTAAACACTGACATGTCTTACGAGAATTTTGGTGTCGTTGCTGGCAACAAAAGTATGGATTCATAGTCACAGATAAAGACAGTGCGCTTACGAATGGATACAGAAAAGGATTTAATGAGTATACGATACCTTAACGTGATTAGTCAATACGCTAACTACGTTTCAATTAACATTGTCTAAAAAGCAATGTACAAAAGAACCGAACATTACGTCAAATTCCAATTATGCATCGCCTAAACCACATGAATTATCGTATGAACATTCGCACGTTTTCTCAGTCGAAGACGTTTATGAAATGCCCAACCGCTTGAAACATTAGTTAAACAATTATTGCAAACGCAGCAAGTTCGTGAGGAGTTGCATAATCAATTGGGGAAACTTGGACAAAAATATGTAAACATGCTTCTCGGTGGTAACAGAGGAAAGGCGATCATGTTTATGGCGTACACTTCAGCGAAAACGGCATGATGCTTGGTGAATATATTTCAATATATATTTCAAATATTTCAATGTAGACACTAATGATTTTGTGATCGTAGATGGAGTAAAAAAGTACAAAAGTACACATGGTTAGTACGAATTAATTTTCAAAAATATTCCCGATACTATTTACACAGAAAATAAACTAGCATACAAATGTATACTGTTGGCAACGAATATTCAAAGGCGCAATCATAAAGCGGATAATCCAATAGTGGCAGCAAAGGGTACAAATATAAGAATATAATAGCACTCTTGGTGTAAAATACAAGTTGGAACAAGCATGCCGTGCACCAGGAAACTAAACAACAAATTAGGTAAAAAAATCGGAAAAGGTGTAATATCATGATCCTAAACGACAATAAAATTGATTATATTCATTGGGACGATTTTAACGAGCTGATGGATCGATTGCTTGAGGCCTTGCGTCAAGATCATAACGCCCACGAACGAAATATTGTCTATTATCGAGGAGCTTCGTGAAACTGGCTTTACTATAAATTGAAACGAGATACACAATCATTTTAATTAACATCAAAATGCCAATGAACAATGTTTGCGTTTAAGATCATTGTGATATTTTACGCATTAAACAGCAATAATCATAACATAACGTAATATGTCTGAGAAGAAACTTCGAAAAGTGGTGACTGGTGGAAGAACTGCATGCTCCGGTGAGAAAAAATTCTATGCAAACGTGTCTGTTTAGGGATACGATGATCTGTGACAGGCTGATGTGCCCTTATACATGGTTCAACAAAGGTTATTATTGCATACATGCCGTACCGCTGAAAACCAAGAATAGAAATTAGATAGTTACAGTGATCGCAAAGATAATTCGAGACGATGAAAGATGTCCGAAAAATTTGCAAATCGATATGGGAAAAGAATTTTAAAACGCAAACGTGCAAAAATTCCTAAAAAAGCCCATCAATCATTATTCAACAAATTCCATAATGAAGGCATCTGTCGTTGAACGGTTTAATCGTACGTTAGAAAATGATATGTGGAAATTTACGCACAATGGAAATTATAAATAAATCAACTTGCTATCGTATTTCGTATGTAAGTAAACAACGCGCGAAAGCATCGAATTATCGGTCCATCGATGTGATTCCCACGATTGCTGACAAACTTTTAAATACAATGTACAGTACCAGGTATGTAAATATGAAACCGGCATTTTTTTATAGAAAATACACATTTATTGCATGAAAATGATAAAAAATATTTTATTCGAAGTATTGCCCATCGGTAGCTATATATATATTTTCCACCTGTTTCACAATTTGTGGATGCCACGTCAAAAAAATTGTTGCTCTTTTGAGTCAAACCAGTTATCTAGCCATTTTCGTACATCTCCGTAACAAGTGAAGCGCTGCTGAGCAAGTGCCATCGATGCAAATAAATGGTAATCGAACGGAGCCAAGTCTGGTGAGTAAGTATTTCCCAATCAAATGCCTCAATTGTTTCCTTGACGAGTTTTGCTGTGTGATGGTGCATTATCATGAAGCAAAATCACTTTGTATTGCCTTTTTTGATATTCCAGTCGTTTTTCACACAAAGTTTGATTCAAATTGATCATTTGTTGTCGGTAGCGTTCAGTATTAACGCCAGGTTTTAGCAGCTCATAATAGATCACACCTTTCTAATCCCACCAGACACAGAGCATTGTCTTCCGTCCATAGCGATTTGGCCTTGCAGTCGATGTCGATGGTTCGCCTGGAGTTACCCATGATCTTTTACGCTTAGGATTCTCAAAATATATCCACTTTTCATCGCCA
>Ga0157364_1001240_pt1 | contig 21099 bp, 14 predicted proteins | sample AttsexASBM2_FD_111476 | JGI IMG/M metagenome (GOLD analysis project Ga0157364, IMG submission 111476) | Fungus gardens microbial communities from leaf cutter ant in Ribeirão Preto, State of São Paulo, Brazil - Atta sexdens ASBM2 | ecosystem: Host-associated > Fungi > Mycelium > Unclassified ...
ATACATGTGCCCTGACGTCATCTTCCAGATCCTTCTACCACCTTCCAGGCCTTATGACGTCACATCATGTGACATGTCATGTGACTGCAATGTCACGTGCCTCTTCATCGTCCAAAATAAAAAAAGAAAAAGAAAACAAAATTCCTATAAAGTCAGAAAATAAAAGAAAAAGAAAATAAAAATTGTTCATGTCCCAAGCATCCCATAACAGTGATGTCATACAACATGGAAATCATATGTTGATCTCATGCTTCACACATGGTCATTTAGGGTAGGGTGCACAGTACTTAGCACAGACCATCTGGAGGAGTATATAAGGTAAACTATTTTATAAAGAGCTTTCTATTGAGTTCTCTTGTGTTTACTCTAATACAAGAGTTTGTTCTTTTATCCAACCCTAAGGATTTAAGATCATAACACTCATAGCATTTATGATAGGCTAGATATAAGTGTGTACAGACTATGCTTGAGAAGTATATAAAGTAGATACATCTATATTAAGAACTCTATTAAGTTTTCTTATGTTAATTCTAATATAAGATTCTTCTTTTATTCTTGCTCTTAGACTTAAGTTATAATAATGGAGTCTGACAAGAAAAAGAGATAGCTAAGGACTTCTGCAAAGTTTGAAAGTTAAGAAAGAGTATGAAAATAATCTGCTGAGTAGACTGAAATACTTATCTAGTTTGACCTATTTGCTGTACAGTATTAAACCAAACAAGAGAATTTGTATCTTTTGGTCTTCTTACTGATAGAATCACAATCTAGTTCTGGATTGTTGTTTGAAGTTCATAGTGGAATTTAGCTACTATAGTATATAGGTCTATATAACTAGCTTCCAACATTAGGGTCTAAAACTCATTTAGATAAACTCATTTAGATAATATGCAAATTAGTTGACCACTTTTGCAATAGTATTAATTAGAAAGAATAGACATAGAAAAGTTTCTTGAATTCTAGCTATATAGTAATAAGGAATACTCTTATACTAGACTCTTCTCAAAATAGACTTTCAAACTCCTTTATAGCTTGACTATTTCTAAAAAATCATATAACTTATAATGTTATGGAATGCTTGGATACTGACATTTTTCTTAATTTAATATTTCTTTTCTTTTTCTTTTATTATTTGAAGGAAAAGAGGTACATGACTGTGGTCACATGACATGTCACATGATGTGAGATCATAGGCCTAGACTCTGGAAGAAAGGACTAGAAGGATGATGTCAAGGTGCATTCAATAGTATATTTACCTTATGGCTAATATATAGACATTAGGGTAGGGTTATTTATTGTTAGTACAGACCATGTATCTATTATATAAATAGGGTAGCAATACATTGAGAACTCCTTGTCAAGTTCTCCTGTAATTCCCACTTAATATCTGTCTTGAGATTTATTGCTTGTACTACTATTGGTCTTTAACTAGTGGTTGCCATAATATATAGAATCTTATTCTAATCACATGTAAATTGGTTTTTAGACAACTGAATATAGAAGGAACAATGGAGGTAGACCAGACTTGGTGGGATATAATATGGAAATTAGATACTAAGTCAGTAGTATAAGTAAGCTTAGATGTAGGAGTTCACTTAGATTTATCTTTAGTGTCTTTATACCCTAACTAGATCATCTTGTGTAGAAGCTTACATGCCTATTGGTGATTGATTTTGGAGTTCACTATTTGAGAGATTTCATACTTAAGTTCTTTATCAATTATGATTAGTATAGAGGCTAGTTGTTTTCTCTCAAGAAAAGTATTAGATATAGTGGGTTCAAGTATAGACATATGGAAAACTGGATGAACAGAGTGCATGGAATCAGGAAGGCAAAGGGTAAACAATAGGATACTAGGCCAGAAAATGATTTCATAAGATCTAAGATATTTTTTGGAGAGTTTCTTTGAGGGCCAAGTGGTTCTGAAGAACTGAGCCTTGACAAATACTTTATCATCTGCTTTGAGCTCAGCTGTAGAGGAACATCATGCATCAGTGAACTTCTAATAATACTATTGGGCTATGGTAATCTTAGCTTTGAGGATATTCTATAATTTATCAAGGTCTATGGCAAAATTGCATGCTCAGAAGGAAGCAATATAGCATTCATGGTAAACAATAATGTTTGGATGATATCTCTTATTAGCAAAGAATTGAGAAATACTGGTAGTAGTACTTGGAGCATTGTTGTAAGAGAAGTCTGCAAGTGATATGAGTTTGGACCAATTATCTTGCTAGTAATTACAGTATATATAGAGATATTGCATGAGGGTTGGTTCATACATTCAGTTTGTCTATCATCTTCAGAGTAATAGGCTGAAGTAAAGTGAAGTTATATATCCAGAGTAGTACCTAAAGAATAGAAAAAGTTAAACATAAACTCCAAACCTCTATCAGAGATGACATAGAAAGAAATGTCATGCTTGGAAAAAACATAAAAAACAAACAGATATGCTAAGTCTGCAGATGTGATGGTGTCATGGGCAGAGATAAAAATTGCCTGCTTAGTGAGCCAGTCAACTATGACTAGGACAGTATCAAGCTCAGAGGATGACAGAAGTTTCTCAATAAAATCTATAGAAATAGAATTCCATAGTCATTCAGAGATAGGGAGTTGCTTAAGAGATCCATAAATCTTGTGAAGTTGTGGTTTAGATTGTATACAAGTGATATAGGACTTGCAAAATTGTTATACATTAGTACAGATGCTGGGCCAGGAATATCTATGGTAAATAAATTCTAGTATTTTATCTTGACCAAAGTGCCTAGTAATTATGTAATCATGATTATACTGGAGAATATATATATAGAGATTACTAGCAGATAGTATATAGATTTTGTCATCAAAGTAGAAAAGACTGTTGAGATTTATAGACCATCAGCCATGTGTAGAGATGTATTTTGTAGCAATTAGATCACTAGAAAGGGCCAAAAAAATGTCTTGGTACAGAGTATCCAAATCAACAACTGTAGCTGTGTGAACAGAAAAAAAGAGAAGAATAGTTGCTTATATGGAGGCTAATAGTTGTTCTTGAGTGAATATTAGTTTGAAGTTGTGAGAGTTGACTATGGTATAGCCAATATTCCTCTCTTTAGGGTAGATGTTCCACTGTTTAGTAAGAGAATCTGGTTTGGTGCCAAAATGACCAAGATTGAACTTGATGACAAGATTGAACTGAGAAAGATATTTAGACCACTATGTTTATCTTCAGGTCAATATCTTGGTTGTAGAAAAATACTTAAGGTTTTTATAATCCATAACAATGTTGATAGCATAGGCCAGACAGTTGTAACAACCACTAGTCTAAGAACAACCAATAGTATACTAAGTAAACTTATAGGTAAAGTATTCTGTAGGGACTATAAGAGAACTTAACAAAAAGTCTTCAATACATTCCTACACTATTTATATAATACATACATGATCTATGCTAACAATAAATAACCTTGCCCTAATATCCATGTATTATCCAAGAATATACTATATTGTCAAGATTACAAGAAGTAAACTTAGTTTTTCTCATTATTTTATTTTATTTTATTTTATTTTCAATTTATTTTTTGTATTTTCCTATTTATAAAACTTAGGGTTAGGGTTATTCATGTGACTCAAAAAGAAAGGTGTAGATAGTGCTAGAAGAATGATGTCATACAACATACACAATATATGTTGGTCTTAAGGTATACATATGGCTGTTTAGGGTAGGCTAGGAGTATATAGCATGGACCATGTGCCTTTAGTATAAAAGATAGACAATTCTGTAAAGAGTTCTCTATCAAGTTCTCTTGTGTAAACCCTATACAAGATCTTTCTTTTGACCAAACCTAAAGTCTTAAGTTTGTAACATATATGTATACTATGAGATGATTATACTATTAATATACATCTTGTCATTATCCTTCTAGTTCTTTCTTTCAGAGTCTAGGCCTATGATATCAAATCATGTGATGTGTCATGTGACCACAGTCATATACCTCTTCATCATCAAAAAAATCAAAAAAATTAAATCAAGAAAAATAGATAAAAGAAAAATATTAGTATTTAAGTATATTATAACACAGACCTTCTATATAGTGTTGCCAAATTTCGAAAGCCTCAAAAATAGTGAGTAATTCCTTGTTATATATGTCATAATTTAACTCTGCTATAGTGAAAGTATAGAAGTAAAAGACAACTAGATAAACTTCATTTTCTTTATTTACAATAGAAAGAATTAAGTAAGAGTATAGTCTGAAGCATCAGTTTTCACAATGAGTTGAGTATTGGAAATACAGTATATAAGGATGGGAGCAGAGATGAATGTCTTCTTGAGAGAGTTGAAAACATCATAACAGGAGAAATTGAACTTCCAGAGAATATTCTTCTAGATAAGATATATCAATGGAATAACAATGTCCAAGTAGTTAAAGATGAACTGCTAGTAAAATTTAGCAAAACCTAAGAAAGACTGAATGTTCTTGACTTTTTTTGGCTTCAGCCAGTCTTGAATAATCTTTACTTTATTGTTGGACATAGTAAGACTGAGTTCAATAGGAGCATTCTAGTTGTTGCATTGCTACCATGAGAATATATTGCAAGAAGAATGGCCATCATGGAAGACAGGCTTGTCCCAGAGATATTGTAATAACAATACTGCCATAGAGATGTATCTTTAGAATAGATGGATTTAACATGTGACAAAGGAGGTCTTTGATAGTGAGTAAAGAATAGAAATTTTATTTAAAGGTAATAGTAGAGGAGGTATATATCAGAGTTGTGAATGATAGACTTATTTTTACTTATTTTTTTCTTTTTCTTTTCTATTTTTCTATTTATTTTATTTTTGGTTTTTATTTTCACTTTTCTTTATTTTTTACTAAGATAAATGGTGTGATATGATATCACATGTGACAGTCACACAAGTCACAAAGCATAATAAAAGCAAAACACCTGTCAAAGTCACAGATCACACAATCACATAATATAGAAAAAGTTCTAAAACAAATAATGTTATATAGTATAACAATAGTATGTTGGCCTTATGTAGTATACATGGCTTTAGGGTAGGTTAGTTATGGTATATGCTCATACTATGGTCTATAGTATATAAAGTAGATTAGTTTGTACTTAGAACTATATTGAGTTCTCTTATACTACTTAATATAGAAGTGTATTTTTTATCTTACTCTAAAGACTTGAGTCATAACAGTATACTTATTGTTATGATCCCTATGATCTATATCTTATGTTCTACAGGTGTTCATCTTATATTGGATATGTGTTGGGGCTTGTTTTATACTTGACTCATAATTAACTATCTCTTGCATTTTCCTTATATAATAGTAGAGGTCTCCTTATATTTGCCTCATTTTATCTTTATGCTTTATTAATTAATTATCTTCTTACTCCTTTTTCAAGCCTTTGTCTTAGTTGTAACCTAAGCCAAGCTTATGATCATAACATTTGATAAAGTATCATTAGGCTATCTTGCAAAAGGAGAATGCATAGTGGTTAGGCTACTGGAACATTATAAAGTTTAGGCTGTTGAAGAAACTATCAAAACTACTTTGTGGTAGGACCATAGACAAATGGTTAAAATATCAGAAGAACAGCAACAATATATTATTGTGGCAAGAGAGACCATAGACAGAATAGACAAGAAAAGATACAGACTATTGTGGTAGATACTACAGATATAAAATATGGACAGGCACAGCCAGAGAATGACAGGTATTGAGGCACTAAAAGAAATATTAGGATCATTGAGAATCACTGAAGAATATGGCTCAGATAGAAACAGAACTACAGAGCTAGCATCATTAGAAGAGATGTTGACAGCACTTACACTGGCAGTATACAACAAAACAGCATAGGTGGTTATGCAGAAAAGTATAGCCCCAGACCCAGGATAGTTTGATAGTGACTAGATCAAATTTGAAGACTGATGGAGAAGAATCCAATTATTTCTTAAGAGCAGCAGAATTATAGCAATAGATAACAAGATCATTATAGTACTAGTCTAACTTAGGGAAGATATAGCAGGAATTTATGTGCAGAAAAAGATAGGCTAGATAGAAAAAGACAGGATTAAGATGTTTTCATCAAAGAAGTCAAAACAGTGTTCAGCAACAAGAGTAAAATTGTTACAACCTTAGACTTGGCTTAGGTTGCAACTTAGGCAAAAGACTTGAGTAGGAATAGAGAATTGAGTCAATTGGTAAAGCATAAAGATACAAGATAGTATCTACAACTATATATACCTATTGACCATAAAAATTGTGCATGGTAAATATATGTCAAATGAGTCATGAAATATGAGAAAGATGAAAGGAAAAAATGCCTACTACATGAGATGCTGACTGAGATAACTAAAGCATAGCCAATCATTGTATTATGAAGAACTAACCCTCAACCATATAGAATGTGCTTCAACCACATTGTGAACATGAGGAATTGATCATGACAAAGATAGCAGATGCCAAATATAAGATCAAAACATTTAAGCAGGGAAAGAAGTACATAGTAGACTCTATAATAGAGTTTGAAGCATTGGCCATGCAGGCTGAAACTAACAACATGCATATAATACTTTTGCTGAAAAAGAATGTCAGAAGCAATATAATCAAGACTATATTAGGATACCCACCCATAGTGGCATTAGAAACACTCAAAGAGTAGAAGGTGGCAACTGCCTCAGTTGGACAGGGATACAAATCTACAGAAGGCAAAGAAGACTACAGAATAGAATCAAGAATTATCTACAGTGGAAGAGAAGTACCTATGGATATTGGAAAGTCCAAGAATAACTACAATAAAGATGGGAAGCCTAGATGCTTCAATTGTAATGTCTACAGATATATGGCAAAGGATTGCCAGAAGCTAAAGAAAGAAAAGGAAACTAGGAAGTACTATAAATACAACAAAGTAGGACATCTTGCAAAGAATTGCAGATTAGGACAGAAGATGAAGAATAGAAGTATACAGAAAGAATTAGACAAAGAAGGTAGCAACAAAGAGGAGGGCTTTGTTGGAGGTTTAGAGTAGGTATAGTACAATAAACTTCTGTATATGGAAAATTCCTTAATTGATATGTTATTCCATATTAGAGAGACAACAAAGAGAAAAAACTCAATGTGCATACAAATGTGAAGACATTATGGGTCAAGACACTAATCAACTCAGGATATACCCATACTAGAATTGATAAACAACTAGTGAAGGAAGAATAGAACTAATGGACAGGTTATTTAAGATTTTCAATGTAGATGGAACCAAGAATGGAGAAATAATAAGATTTGTACCACTAGAACTAGAAATCAATAGACATATACAGAGAAAATTGATGCAGCAGTTACAGACTTAAATAGCACAGATATGTTTTTGGGATATGACTGGTTAGTCAAGCATAATCCAGAAGCAAATTGGGACAAAGAAACAATATCGTTTACAAGATGCTTGAAAAAGTACAGAATATAGGATATTTCATTCACATCAAGGACTAGAAGACTATAACAAACAGAAGAGACAGATAAAGAACATTAGCAAATTGACAAGGAACCTGATCCAACAAACTCAGAGGATTTACCAGAATATATTTGACTATTCACACATTTGTTCAATAAGAAAAAATTTAAAATGGAGAGAATGAAATCATGAAATCAATCTACTAGAAGATATGCTAAAAATATTAAATGCAAAAGCCTATATAATAACAGTCAAGGAAGATGAAGTGTTAAATCAATGGTTGGAAGAACAACTCAAGACAGGACTTATAGTGAAATCAAGCTTGAGATATACAGTATCATGTTTCTATATTTCAAAGAAGGACAGATCTCTATGGCTTGTACAGGATTACAGAAAGTTGAACTAGTACATAATAAAAAACAAGATACTATTATCTGTTAGAGTTATGAGTAATAGACTTAGGTTTCATTTTTTATTTTCTTTGATATATGTGTAGAGTGTTATTATATGATAAAACTGTTGTGGCAACCACTAGACACAAAGTCCAATAATCACACAAGGCAGCAAAGCTCTCAGTAGGCTATTGATGTGGGAATCAAAAGAGAACTCGATAAGGAGTCCCTACTGTATTGCTACCCTATTTATACTATTACATGTGGTCTGTGCTATGACTACGCTTCTACTGTACATCCCACTCTAAAGTCCATGCATCATCCATGAGTACACCATGTATACACTATGTGGTAGCAATGCAGTTAACATGCTCCTTTGTTGTGGCAACCACTAGACTAATGTCCAATAGCAACACTACAAGTAAATCTCAAAGGCGGATATCTAGTGAGGAACAAGAGTTGTGTAATTCACAAGAGAACTCAACAGGGAACCATAACAGTATTCTACTGACTATTTATACTAAGTATCCATGGTCCATGCTACAACTATGCATCTGCTGTGCATCCTACCCTAATGTCCATGCCCTGTTCTCATGTTCATTACTAATCTTCCTCATGTCCTATTACTCATCCACTATATGTCTACCTCAAGGCCAGTATGTTGTTTACATGTGCCCTGATATCATACTCTAAACCCTACTCTTCATCTCCATCATCCATGCATGTACCATGTATACACCATGAGGAAACCATACTGTTAATATGTTCTTTGATGTCACTTTATCTCTAGACTCTTCTCAATCCTTCTAGACCATAGATCCTTCTAGACCACTCTAGACCACTCTAGGCCTTATGACGTAATGTCATGTAACTTCCCAATCACATGCCTTTTCTCTCTTGTCATAGACTAATAATATAACTATCTATAAATATCTCACTAAAGTCTGTCCACACTTTCTTATATCATAACATCCTTGACATCATCATCCAGACTCTTCCTGACTTCTCTAGACTCTTCTAGACCACTCTAGGCCCTATGACATAATGTCATGTGCCTTCTCTTATTGTAGACTTAATAATATACTACTATCCTATCTATATCTTATCAAAGTTTGTCCATACTTTATCATATCATAATATAGAGAAGATTGGCAGATATATAGAAGAAGAATATTGTTATAACTTGAAAGTGTGGACAGACTTCTAGGGTTAGGGTTAGACAATGTAGTTAATTATTAGTCTATGGCTAGAGAGAGATATGGGCATGTGACTAGAAAGTCACATGATATTATATCATAAGCCTGAAGTAGTCTAGAGCGGTCTGGAAGGACTTACAGTCTAGAAGGATCAGGAAGAGTCTAGAGTAGGAGTTAGGGTTAGAGATGACGTCAAGGGACAATGGTTCCTCATGGTATACATATGGTGCACACATGTACAGTGGAGATTAAGAAGTATAACGTCAGGGCACATGTATACGGCATGGTGGCCTTATGGTGGATGAGTAATAGAACATGAGGTAGACATATGAACTTTAGGGTAGGAGTAGCGTAGTTGTAGTACAGACCAAGAACATAAGTATATAAGTAGGGATAGACCCTGTAAAGAGTTCTCCATCGAGTTCTCTTGTATAAACCCTATACAAGGTTCTTCTCCCAAACCAATACTAAGGTTTCTGAGTTGTAACAAATATCCTAAAGGATTTAAAGAAGAGACATTAGGAGATTGGATCAGTAGAAATTTTTTTAGCAGAATTAAAGAAGAAATTCAAAAGAGGAGATAATCAACAAAGATGGCAAAATTAAAGAAGGCAGAGCAAGGATCAAGAATAATGGAGGAATTTGTACAAGAGTTCAAATGAGCAGTAGGAAGTAGTAAATATGAGAAACAAACATTGATCAAGGAGTTTAAGAGAGTGATGAATATGATAATCAGATAGAAATTAATATAGGTAGAAAGACTTCTCAGAAACACTGAATAATGGTACAAATGGGCAACAAACTTAGACAAACATTGGAAAGAGAGCAGAATAGAGAAGATGAGATTGAGTGGAAGAAGTATGACTTAAGAATAGAGAATAATAATAGCAGCAAGAATAACAATGGATAGAAAATTAAGACTAAAGCTACTCTCACTGTAAATTTTGAGGAAAAAAAGAAAAAAGACTAGACAGATAGACCTTGCTTCAATAGTAGAAGTAGAGAGGACATTTTCTTTTTATTTTCTTTTTCTTATTTTTCTTAATTTTATTTTTGGTTTTATTTTACTTTTCTTTATTTTGGACTTAAGTGAAAGGTGTGATGTGATGTCACATGTGACATAGAGAAGAATGTAAAAGATTCTAGAATAGATAATATTATATAGTTGTCAAAATCACAAAAAAGCAGACTTAGTTCCATTTCATTTCTCTTTTCATTTTTTATTTTATTTTCAATTTATTCTCTATTTTAGAACTTAGGGTTGGGGTTTAATGTGATGTCACAAGTCACTGTCACAAAATGTCACACTACAATACTGTCATAGTCATACAATTACATGATCACATAATATAATAAAAGGTAGTAGAAGCTTCTAGAACAATGATGTTATAACAATGTACTTAATACATGTTAGTCTTAAGGCTTACACATGGTCATTTAGAGTAGGCTAAAGTAGTAGAGTACAAACTATGAGTAATTAGTATATAAGATAGACAATCTTGTATAAAGTTCTCTATTAAGTTCTCTTGTATTACCCAATATAAGGTTCTTTCTTTTTGACCTACTCTAAGGTCTTTGAGTTGTAACAATAGTATAGCAATAGTATGTTGGCTTTATAGAGAGTATATAAATATTAGGGTAGGTTAGTTGTAGTGTGTGCACAGACTACAGTCTGTAGTATATAAAGTAGACTATCTTGTACTAGGAACTCCATCAAGTTCTTTTGTGTTAGTTAATATGAAAGTTATTTTTTATCTTTACTCAAGAACTTATCTAGGAATATAATAATATATGAATCAAAGAAGGCAACAAGTACATCACTTCTTTCTCTCATAGTACCATCTTGTATGGTAATACCCATAAGAGAATTAGTGATATACAAATTTTTACTTCAGCTCTCAACTTGAAACCTTTACAAATGGCCAAAATACCAGCCAATGTGGCAATAGATGTTAATGATGACAATTCCAGGGGAAAATTGATTTCTCCTAGCAAAGCAAGCTTGAGAAGTACATTGGTTACCTCAAATGCTTTTTCTATTCCATATCACTGTTATGATACGGTAAAGGGTAAAGTGGTAATATTCTTTATATATTCTTCAGGATTTTGTATTGGATTTTACTTTGGATTTACTTTACTTTTATTATATTGATGATGATGATGAAGAGGCATGTGACACTGTGGTCATACGATGTGATGTCATAAAAGCTTAGAATGGACTAGAGTAGGCTGGAGCAGTCTAGATAGATGACATTAAGGAGCATGTTAACTGCATGGCTACCTCATGATGTATACATGGTGTACTCATAGATGACATATGAACATTAGGGCAGGAGTAATTATTAGTAGCATGGACCATATGTAACTTATATAAATAGGGTAGCAATCCAGCAGAGACTTCTTGTCAAGTTCTCTTGTAATCCCTATTTAATATCCTGCTGAGAGATTTATTGCTTGTGTTACTATTGGTTGTTGTGACTAGTGGTTGCCACAACAATCATGAGAAAATGGAAATTAACAATGATCTTCTAGATAAAGAGGTAGGAGATCCAATTGACAGTTCCTAACTGTCATACAAAGATAGTGATAAAGGAGGTAATCCTGTTAGAAAGACAGCTGATAATGGTTCCACTAGGAGTTTGCAATGTGTTCAAAATGAGGCTCCAGTCCTAAAGAACATACCCAAACCATGAGGTAAAGGTATACCTCCAAATAATACTAACACAAGTCCTTCAGAGGATGTCATCAATATCTAATTACCATATGATCCAAACTAACCTATAAAACTGGATTTATGGGATGGAACATTCTAGCCTGTCTCTCTTTACAGCTTTTTAGAGCATCTCCCATCTCAGACTTTTTCCTCTTATCTGAAGTTATGACCATGTAGCAGACAGATAGCATACCACATAAGCTGAAGCCAAGGTTATTCTACAAGTTCACACATCTCTAAGCCCATCTCACAGACTTTCACCCCCAGTATGAACCATACCTGACATGAAGTCTCCAAATTCAAAGGTATAATGTTGTAGCAACTACTAGTTGTAATAACCCTGTAGTATGCTTACTTTAGCAAAGCTCTTAACCAGCTATCTAGTAGTGGGGATTACAAGAGAACTCGACAAGGAGCCCTTGCTGCATTGCTACACTATTTATATAATTTACAAGTGGTCCATGCTACAACAATGTGTCTACTGCACCTCCTGCTCTAAAGGCCATATGTCTACCTTATGTCTACTCCACAGTAACTGTGTAAGACTGTGCATCCTGCCCTAACATCCATGTGTTGACCATGTGGTAGCAATGTAGTGTACATGCTCCCTGACATCATCATCTAGGCTCTTCTAGCCTTATAGACCCTTCTAGACCTATAGACTGCTCTAGACCATTCTAGGCCTATGACATCATCTCACATGACTTCTAGGTCACGTGCCCTTTTCCTGTTGCAGACTAATAGTAATTAATACTGTCTATCTCTGTCCTCTAACTCTAACCCTAAAAGTCTGTCTACACTTTCGTCTTATAACATATAAGTGATGCCACCTGGAAAATTATTTCTGCCATCTATAATTCAGAATGGGATTTGCTTATTGCTGATAAGAATAACAATTCTTTCTAACAAAAAGTATTTTTCAAATGTACCCCAAAGCTCAATCTAATAAAGACAGAAAAGAAAGGAGAGAAAAACATGCACAAACCTGCAAGAATCAAAATGCTATCTCTACCTATCCTGGCTAAATTATCCAAAGAGGTCAAATAAATCTCTAAGTATTTCAAGATAACTTGTTCAGCACAGGGAAACAAGAACAATGGTAAATCATACTTCAAAATTATAGGTATCCTATACTTAGGGAAGAATACTAACACTTCTATTACTTCAGATGTGATTGAAGATATTATTAAGAAGAACTATATTTTCAACAACATTACAATAGCATCAAAACCTCATATAATCAAGGTTTCTCCCAAGTTGGACATGGCCATTATCTAGCTAGATATTTGGGACATTCAGATTAGAAGCAAGACTAGAGAACTAATCAATAGGTGCCTCAACATAGGGAGTTACATAGCAACTATCAAGGATGTAAACATAAATTCTAGAGTACCTCAGTACAAGAACTGCTAGAAGTAGGATCATATGATGTTTCACGTAAAATTCAAGGATCTAAGTGTGTAAAGTGCAATGGTCCCTATAAATCTAAACATCACTATCACTTTGCTTGGCATTATAAAGCAAATCCCAAGAATAATCCTCCTAGACTTGAAACTAAGCAAAGCAAACTGTGCCCCTACTCTTTCAAGTGTTTGAACTGCTAAGGTGATCATTAGGCAGAATCTAACCAATGTTCTTTCTAGAGACATTAATTCAATCAGGAATAGCATACAAAGAAATATCAAGAACTTCATGAGAACAGAAGACATCAATTTGTTCAACTGTGAATGGCATTTAAGCATGATTTTGAAAGATATCAAGATTTTCTCTCAAAACATTTGCAAGAATAACTTCATCATTAACACAATACTAGAAACACAAAGTTCTTTTGACATCATTTTCATTCAAGAATTTTCTTGGTCTTTCATACATTCCATACTGAGTTTAAAGAACAAAAAGAATGAAGAACTGGTAGGAGTACCCAATCACCCAAACTGGACCACCTTTTTTAGGAATTCCTCTCATACCAATGACTCTCCTAGAGTTATAACCTATATCAATGTCAGACTGTCCTCATTTTGATTTTATTTATAAAAAGACATATCTAATTATAGAGATATTTCTTGTATTCCTTTTTTCAATTGTGGTTTGGCTTACTTCTTAATTAATGTTTACTCAGATTCATCCCAATTGGCTTTGAAGTATCTTAAGAATACTGAAGTCAATATCAGCAATGTTCTCATTATGACTGGAGATTTCAATATTAGAGATAGTATTTGGAACTTACATTTTCCATATTATTCCTTTCATAGGAATACTCTTTTTGAAGTCACAAACTCTTTACATTTAGAACTGTCTAGACCTACTGAACAAGTTCCTACTAGATATTTGGACAACCAACAAGACTTCAATTTGGTCATCAATCTTATGTTTCTTAGGCTAGAATCTATGGAAAATGACAATAATACCATCTATCCTAACTGGAGATTGACTTCTGATCATGCTCCTCTTACTATCAACATCTCTATCTTTGAGGAACATATTCAAACAAGAAAATGAACATTAGTCAAGAAGAGCAAAGAAGAGGAATCCTTTATAAAAGAGCTAATCAAAGCTATTAAGAAACTTAATATAGAGAACATTCAAAGTAAAGAAGTCCTTGAACAAGCCATTCATTTGCAGGTAACACTGAAAATATATGGTATAAACACTCAAAAGTCATTAATATCACCAAACATTCAAAGGAGTGGTAGGATGAGAATTGTTATAGAAATCTCGAGACCTATAGACAGTCCAAACAAATTGAAAATTGGAAATGATTCAAGGGCATAGTTAAGAAGACAATACAATTCCTTTGATTTGAAAATTCAAGAAATCACAAATAAGAATTGTAGGCCATAGAAACTCATGAATTGGGTCAAGAAATGCAAGCTTCCAGCAATTTAAGCTATTCAACATAATGGTCAACCATGTATCAAACTAGGAGATTTATGGCAGGCACTTTACTTGTCATTTAACTCTGCTCAAGATCATCAAGTAGATCCTCAATTATTAAAAGAAATTCCTGGTAAAGAAACTACAAAATAGGTCCCTTTCTCAAAAGAAGAACTCATTGATGTGATCAAGAATTTCAACAATTCCTTAACTCCTGGACTGGACAAACTGTCATAGAAACATCTCAAGAGAATTGTTAAAGACATTGCATATCTCAATAAATTCATCAACATTGCTAATGTATGTATTGATATAGGTTATTGGCCATCACTGTTATGATTGAACACCTCGAAGATTCAGTATGGTTTAGGGTCAAGGGTAATAAACATGATTGGCTACACTGTAATAGTCTCAGTCAGTATCTCATGTAGTAGGTGCTATAGCCTTGCCTCTTTCTCATGTTTTATAACTTGTCTGCATCATGTACAACAAACTGTTACCTCATGTTGGACTCATATATATAGTATAGAAGTACACCTGTATATTTATGCTTTACCAATTGCACAATCCCCTTTTCTTACTCTCAAGTCTTTGCCTAAGTACAATCTGAGCTCCAAGCTAAGGTCATAAAAATCACACTTTAAAGTTTCAACAACTATCATTATTCCCAAGCCCAACAAGAAGTCCTATGACTCCTCTAAGACTTATTGACCTCAGTGTCAGGCACAGTTCACACCAGGGTGGAAGTCCGCAGAATGGACTCGGAGATAAGCAGACTTGTGGAACAACCTTGGCTTCAGCTTATGTGCTGCGCCGTCTGTCTGCCACGTGGTCGCAACTTCAGATGAAGGAGGGAAAATCCGAGTGGAAGTGAGTACTGATTGGTGTGTCACCATTGAACACCGGAGATTAAGTTCAATAAGAGTTTATCTTCGTCGATTATCAGACTAGCAAATTACAATGTAACTACTAGTCTTATATACAAACTGATAATATAGGAGATGCTCAGGGTTTCAGTGGTGAAACCCCTATTGCCCCGAGCGGAGGTTTCAGTGTTGAGACACTGACAGAAGCAACTCTGTCATGGAAGACTGAGTTGAATAGGAGTATCTCTGCCATGGAAGATGGAATATCCAGAGGGTTGCAGCACCGCCATAAGATGTGTTGCGAGAAAGGTGGCCACCATGGAAGGTGGGCTTGTATGGTTCAGAGGTGGCATCATCACGGGGATGTAGTTTTCCAGACAGGTGGACTTGTATATGACACTCAGAAATAGCAATTCAGAGGAAACCAACTGGTAGAAAAACAACATTGTTAGAAGAAATCTGAAAGAACAATATAAAGAAACAAGATGTTCAGAAAGAATTGGAAAAAGATGGTCAAGCATGAGAGAACAATGGAGTAGTATACATGAAAGGATAGGAAACAAGGATGTGATACACAATTTTTGATCTATTGGAAAGGTTATGAAAACAAGCATGACTAATGAATAGCAGAAATAGGATTACCACATGTTAAAAAGACAATTCAAGACTATTGGGTAAAGCTTTTGAAAAACCTATAAAAGAGAGGTAAAACTCCAAATTAACATCCCAAAGCACCATAAGCAAATAAGAAATCCAAACACAAATCATGTTATATCAATTTGAAACTGCATCTACTTCCCCTAACCTCTACATTGCTTGTATAGTCAACAATATGAACCTTATTATGATCTTGAACAGAGAAAAAAGAAAGATTGGACAAATAAATATTACAAGATAATTTGAGGACTAGAAACCATAACTGATATCAAACTCCAGCTCCAGAACATCATCAATTTATCAGACATAGCCAATAATCAGCTGGCAGATATTGAAACTACTTTACTACAAGCAAGCAAAAATCACAAAGCATAAGTAGGCAGATGTTAGGTGTGGCTCATACCAGGAGGCAAAAGTCCATGGGGCTGACTTAGTGATGCATAAAGTGTGTAAACTCTGTGCATGGTGACATGAACTTGTGAAACAATCTTGGCTTCAGCTTATATACTGTACTATCTGTCTGCTATGTGGTCACAACTTCAGATGAATAGATAAAGTCTGAGATGGGAGTGAGTGCTGATTGGTGTGTTGCTGTTAAATACTGGAAATTGATTTTAATAAGAATTATCTTCATTGATTATCAGACTAACAATTTACAGTGTAACTACTAGTCTTATATATAAGTCAGAGATATAGGAGATGCTCAGGGTTTCAGTGGTATAGCTCCTATCACCCCAAGTGGAGGTTTTAATAGTGAGACACTGACAGGAGTAAGGTAGGAGGACTCTGCCATGGAAGACTGAGTTGGATAGAAGTATCTTTGCTATGAAAGACTAGATATTTGGATTGTTGCATCACTGTTGTGGAGACATGTTGTGAAAAGAATGGCCATCACAGAAGATGGGTTTGTGTTATGAATGTTAAGGGGGCAGTATCACCATAGGGATGTGTCTTCTGAATGGGTAGACTTGGCATATGATAGCAGAGATATTTACAGCATATCTGAAAAATTAAGAAACATTATATATAAAGAAATGGAGTGACAAGTACATCATATCCAAGTGTCACTAGCCAACAAATTGGATCAATACAAAGGAAAAGGAGAAGAAACAGCAGACAAATATATTAAGATGCTATAAGATTTATATTAACATTCATATTGAGATACACCACAAATGACTATTGACAAAGGAAAACAAAAAGAAGGCACTATTCAAGATGAAGAAGTGTTGTTATATAGACCATATGATATATCTACATCTAGTTCAAGCAAAACACCATCTCTAGATAGCCAGATGTTACAAGATAAAATTATAATCTGGAAAAACCATTAAAAATACTGCAGTCATCTGTTAAGACTATACCATTCCTACTTCCAAGCCAATGAAGAAAAGAATAGAACATATTGGAATGACATAGCATATCAATTCTTGCAGCAGAAACATATTACAAGCACCAGTCATTGAGACATTTCTATCAAAATCTATACAAGAGAACTACTGTATGATCCATTCTTCATAGCTAATTCCATATAAGAACAGCTCATCATAAGACCTACCAAAAAGATGGTAATAACATATATGATTGGAGATTTAACTCTGATGGATTTATGAGGACATGAACATTAAAATGGAGGTATTGTTATAATCACTATGGTCTATACCTCATGTTTTACAGATGTTCACCTTATATTAGACATGTGTTGGGATTTGTTTCATACTGATCTCATAATTAACTGTACCTTGTATTTTTTCTCATGTAGTATTAGTCAGCACTTCATATAGTGGTAGAGATCTTCTCATATTCACCTTATTTCATCTTTATTGTTTCCTCAAGAATACCTTATCTCTTATAATGTTAGAGTTACAAACTATAGATTCTATTTTATTTTCTTATTTTCTTTTCCCTTTTATTTTATTTTTGACTTAGAGTTAGGATTTTAGCATGATGTCACTGTTACTGTTGCAACTATTACATGATCATATGACATGGAGAAGATCATAGAAGGTTCTATAACAAATGATATCATATAACATAGCAACAATATATTGGTCTTATGAAAAACATATGTACTTTAGGATAAGATAGTTGTAGTATATGCATAGACCATGGTTTGTGGTATATAAGGTAGACTAGTTTGTACTTAGGACTCTATTAAGTTCTTTTGTATTACTCAATATGAAAGTAGTCTTTTGTTTTTACTCAAAAACCTAAGTTATAACACATAATCTATAGGTATATAGTAGTAAATACTATTCTGTATCTTTATGCTTTACCAATTAATCATTTCCTTACTTCTTTTTCAAGTCTTTGTCTTAGTTGTAACCTAAGCCAAGCTTTGGATCATAATACTTATAAATACAGAAGCTAGGTTATAGACTTTATAGATCCTAGAGCTAGCTTATAATACTAGTGAGAATATTGTTAGTATTATATTCCAAGATATGCTAATGCTTGGCTACTTTCATTAAATGATACTAGAGAAGGTCCAATGTTAGAGTTAAAGATAATAGACTTTAATCATTTTTATTTCTTTTCATATTTTCATATTCATTTCTATATAAATTTCTTATTTTAAAGTTAGGGATTAGTATGACATCACACATGATTGTCACAACCTATCACATGACATAACATGGTGTCACACATCTATCACAAGTTATATAATACTATTAGAAGTTATAGTTATACAATCATATGTCATACAGAATATTATAAAAGGTTCCAGAATAATGATGTCATACTATATGTCAATGGCATGTAATATATATGTTCTTTAGAGTAGGTTAGATTTAGTATAGTATAGACTATCAGCTAAGTATATATAAGATAAATATTTTATACTTGGAACTCCATTGAGTTGTCTTGTGTTACCTAATACAAGGTTGTTCTTTTACTCTAACTCTTGATCCTAAGTTCATAACATCTAAGACTTTTTTTAATTAACAATTTATTACATGGAGTACAAGAGTAGACTATGGTAGCTACTTTGTACCTACATTAAATAGAACTAAAGAGCAAAGGAGAAGAAAGAAGAAAGGAAAAAATAGGAAAAAGAAAATGATAATAGTAAAATACTACTACTATAGTAGCAAAATTGTACATTCATATAATGCTTTCTTTGAAAGAGAAAGCATTTGGGTTGAACTCCAAAAATACAATTAATTGACCAATTGTGTCTCTCATTGGATTCCAGTATTTTTTAAATCTTTTGTAGTTGTAGAGAATGTGACATCTTGATTCAATAGGATATAATCTATATAGACAACTGAACTATTCTCTCAGGAAAATTCTGAGTCAATACTCTCCTATTGGAGCATGATTGGTAATAGCTCTGGTAGCTCAAGCCTAAAGTAAATTTGAGAAACTGAATTGTTTGATCCATGAACCTTCTTTTATATAGAAGAGTTCAATATCTGAAATATTGTTATTTAAAAGATTGAAGAAATTCCTTCTTTTGAGATTCAACATTCTGAAAGTTATATGCTACTCTTTGATGATATTGTTACATTCTTTCTTCTTGTTGAAAACCCATGACATTTTGCTAGAATAAAGTAGAATAAGGACGAATTTCTTCATTTTCTTATCCACCACTATATGAAGGTGCCTTTTTCATTGCTAGGACAGTTCCAAAATTCTATGGAACTATCAAATGATTATTCAAGAACACTCTGAGTTCTTTTGATATTACAATCAACTGAAGTTGATAGGGATGCATAAAGGAGTTGAAAATTCTATTTGCTGAGTAAAGGGCATCTGTGATGACAATGATGCATATTTGGACTGCCTGATTGATCCCACATCTTATGGCAAATAATTTCAACTCTGTTGATGTAATATTGATAGCATGATGAAATGTCTTCTTCAAAGGGTTATTGAACAAATAAATATGAGCAATGGATGTAGCAATATTATTCCTGATACTAGGTCTAAGAAAATAACAACTGTATTCAGTTCCAATGAGGCTTTGAAAATGAGTTCATTGAGTTTGCTACAATGAGATGTTTTGTTCTCATCAAAGCAGTAATTTGCTTTGTGAAATGATATATGACTAGAAAAAGTATCAATTACTCTAAGTTCTGGAATAAATTCACCATTTAGAGAGTCAAAAGATAGAAAAACTCCATTGATTTGATTGTTTGCATTGTGAATGGAACTCTTGATTTTTTGCTGTTACTTAAAAGCCATATACTCCAAGGAAAGACAGTGAAGTTGAGAGAGAGATGCATATCTTCTCTTAAGGAGTGATTGGATTGCATGGTTTTGAGGTAGTATAGACATATGTAATTGGTGTAAACCACTCAATTTACAAAGATGTAGGTGAATAAGAATTAGACCAGCAATGGCCTCTATTTCCATAGTCAGTGAGGTGTGAAATACACCAAGAATCCATAGTGCAGCTCTCTGTTGTAATTTGTTAAGCTCATTAAGCAGGTAATATAATGGCACTTTATTGTAATTCTATAGAGGGAAGCTATAGAGGACAATTGGGAGGATGCATGTTCTGCAGAAAAGGCATTTCTGATAGAAAAGAAGTCCATTTGTTGAATCTCTGATCATTTTCATGCACTTGACTGTAGACAGAGCTCTGTTGGTATAAAATTTGATATGTTGATGAAAGATAAGTTTTCTGTTGAAAATAAACCCCAGATATTTCCACGAATCTTTGGAGTAAAAGATAGGGCCTGTTAAGATCAACACCTTCTGGATGCAGCATGGATATAGATAAAGGGAAATAACGACATGATTGGCTGCACTGCATGTAGTAGGTGTACTGTCCTTGCTTCATCCTTATGTTCTATGACCTGTTTTCCTCATGTACTCCAGACACTTGCCTCATAGACTATCCGTATATATAGTGTAGATACTACTCTGTAGTCCTTATGCTTTACCAATTGAACTTCATCCCTATCCTTCCTCAAGTCTTTGTCTAAGTTGCAACCTAAGCCAAGTCTAAGGTC
>Ga0157364_1001241_pt1 | contig 21098 bp, 19 predicted proteins | sample AttsexASBM2_FD_111476 | JGI IMG/M metagenome (GOLD analysis project Ga0157364, IMG submission 111476) | Fungus gardens microbial communities from leaf cutter ant in Ribeirão Preto, State of São Paulo, Brazil - Atta sexdens ASBM2 | ecosystem: Host-associated > Fungi > Mycelium > Unclassified ...
CGGCGAGCTGCTCGATCATAAGAAATTAATTATTGCAGTAACGGGCTTATTTACTTTTTTAGCCATCCTCTACGCACTATTTGCCACGCCGATCTATCAGGCCGATGCGTTAATTCAGGTTGAGCAGAAACAGGGTAACTCGATTCTCAGTAACCTTAGCCAGATGTTGCCAGATAGCCAACCAGTTTCAGCGCCGGAAATTGCCTTACTGCAGTCAAGGATGATTTTGGGAAAAACCGTTGATGATTTAACCTTGCAAGCTCAAGTACAGCAGAAATATTTTCCCGTCTTAGGGCGCGGCTGGGCGCGTATAACTGGTCAACAACAGGGACAACTAGTAGTAAGTCGAATTTATGTTGCTAAACAAGAAGGTAAAATACCCGAGCTAACAATTACGACTACCGATCAACAGCACTATCTTGTTGAAGGTGGCGGGTATGAGATTAAAGGGATAGTCGGGCAAGCCATAGCAGAAAAGGGACTCTCGCTGCAAATCGATAAGATTGATGCTGCCCCGGAAACGAAGTTTACGCTTAACTATGTTACTCGTCTCGATGCTATCACTGATTTACAACAAATTTTCTCCGCAGCAGATCAGGGTAAGGATACAGGTATGCTTAACCTGATTCTAACTAATCCAAATCCACAATTAGCAGAAAACGAGCTGCAAAGTATTAGTGAAAATTACTTAGCGCAAAATATTGCACGCCAAGCTGCGCAAGACAGCAAAAGCTTAGAGTTTTTGGAACGTCAATTACCGCAAGTACGGAGTCAGCTGGACGATGCAGAAAATAAACTCAGTGCTTACCGTAAACAAAGTGATTCAGTAGATCTCAACTTACAGGCACGTTCGGCATTAGACCAGATTGTTAATGTTGATAATCAGCTAAACCAATTAACATTCCGTGAGGCAGAAGTTTCACAACTCTATACTAAAGACCATCCAACATATATTGCATTATTGGCGAAGCGTAAAACTCTTGAGCAAGAAAAAGCAAAGCTAAATAAACAAGTTTCAGCAATGCCTGCTACTCAACAGCAAGTATTGAAGTTAAGCCGTGATGTTGAGTCTGGTCGAGCAGTCTATATGCAGCTACTTAATCGTCAACAAGAGTTGAGTATTGCAAAAAATAGTGCAATTGGTAATGTACGGATTATTGATGATGCGGTTACTGCACCAAAACCAGTAAAACCTAAAAAAGTATTAGTGGTTTTAATTGGTGCTGTGCTGGGGGTTTTTATTTCTGTCGGCTTAGTTTTATTAAGAGTCTTTTTACGTCGCGGTATCGAATCTCCAGAACAACTCGAAGAGTTAGGAATTAATGTCTATGCTAGCATTCCTGTATCTGAATGGATGGCAAAGCAACAGCCTAAGGGAATTAAATCCAGGAAGAATAAACAGAAGGAGAACCTCAGTTTCTTAGCATTGGATAACCCTGCTGACCTTGCTATCGAAGCTATCCGTAGTTTGCGAACGAGTTTACATTTTGCGATGATGGAAGCATCGAATAATATTCTAATGATTTCTGGTGCCAGCCCTAATGCTGGTAAAACCTTTATTACCACTAACTTGGCAGCAGTCTTAGCACAGGGTGAACAGAGAGTGCTGTTTATTGATGCCGATATGCGTAAAGGTTATTCGCATCAGATATTTAACCAGCTATTAGATAATGGTTTATCCGATATTCTTTCCGGTAAATCCAGTATTGAGCAGGGGATTAAATCGGTTGACGGAGCTAATTTCGATTTTATTGCTCGTGGCAAGACACCTCCCAATCCGTCTGAGTTATTGATGCATAGTCGTTTCCAGCAACTTCTAAATTGGGCGAGCGAAAAATACGATATTGTATTGGTTGATACCCCACCGATCTTAGCTGTAACCGATGCGGCAGTGATAGGTCGTTATGTTGGGACAACTTTATTAGTAGCGCGTTTTGAAGAAAATACCGCAAAAGAAATGGAAGTAAGTACTAAACGATTCGAGCAAAGCGGTATCGAAGTGAAAGGTTGTATTCTTAACGGTGTAGTGAAAAAAGCCAGCTCCTATTACGGCTATGGTTACAACCACTATGGCTATAATTACGACGATAATAAATAAATAACTTCCCTCCCCCGCGTAAGCGGGGTGATCTTTGTTCGCTACATTTCTGTGGTGTAAAATCTATGACACGTTTATCTCGCAATCTGCTAGTCAGCAGCACTTTAATATTATCTGATCTTTTTAGTTTGATGGTTAGCTTATATTTAGCTGAAAAAACACTTGGTAATTATTCGATAACAAATGAAAAAATAAATAATTGGTTTCATCTGCACTGGTTAATCTCCTTTTGTTGCATTGGCTGGTATGGAATGCGATTAAGGCATTACTTCTATCGAAAAACATTCTGGTTTGAATTAAAAGAAATATTACGAACAATAGTAATCTTTGCGATTTTTGAAATTGCAATAATAGCCTTTACACAATGGAACCTATCCAGATTTAATTGGGTAATGACTTGGCTCTTGATTGCCCTATTAGTACCTGTAATGCGTGCAGCCACGAAATTTATCCTTAATAAAGTGGGGGCCTGGCAAAGAGATACAATAATTATTGGCTCAGGTCCAAATGCCCAAGAAGCTTATAAAGCCATTACAAGTGAGAAAAACCTAGGTTTCAGAACAATACAGTTCGTCGGAAAGCCAAACGAAAGTATAAACATCATTGATGGAATAGCAGTTAGTCACGAACATCCACAAGAATTAACCAAAAAAATCGATAAGCGCATGCAATTTATTATTGCAGTCGAAAGTGATGAGGGGGAATTACGTAGTTCATGGCTACAACAGTTGATGTTAAATGGTTATCGTTATGTGTCAGTTATTCCAACACTGCGTGGTATGCCACTCGATAGTACGGATATGTCTTTTATTTTTAGCCACGAAGTGATGATATTTCGTGTACATCAAAGTTTAGCTAAATGGCCGTCAAGGATTATAAAAAGAAGTTTTGATATTTTGGCCTCTTTAATAATTATCACATTATTATCACCAGTACTATTATTTATTAGTCGTAAAGTAAAAAAAGATGGTGGGCCAGCGATCTATGGACATGAACGAATTGGAAAAAATGGCGTACCTTTTAAGTGTTTGAAATTTCGATCGATGTCAGTGAATTCTAAAGAATTACTTGCAGATCTATTAGCTAAAGATCCTGAAGCAAAAGCTGAATGGGATGAAACCTTTAAGCTTAAAAATGACCCACGTATCACTAAAATTGGTCACCTATTACGTAAAACTAGTATGGATGAATTACCACAATTATTTAATGTATTAAAAGGTGAAATGAGTTTAGTCGGACCAAGACCAATTATCCATGAAGAATTAGAGCGATACCGCGATCAAGTTGATTATTATCTAATGAGTAAACCTGGTATGACAGGGCTATGGCAAGTTAGCGGCCGTTCAGATGTAGATTATGAAACTAGAGTATATTTCGATGCATGGTATGTGAAAAACTGGTCTATGTGGAATGATATAGCCATCTTATTCAAAACTGTGGCAGTAGTAATGAAAAAAGACGGGGCCTATTAATAATGAATTATCATATCATATATTTTTCACACAAAATTCTAACTAAACTTACGAAAGTGACAAGAGTTAAAAAAGTAAATGAATTTTCTAATAAATTAATAGAAAGATATCTAAATGAAAAATATCAACCAAATATTAATAATTACGATTTAAAATCTAAGGGCTATCCTGCTGATAAAAAAATTTGGTTTTGTTGGCTACAAGGTATAGATGAAGCCCCAAAACTAGTACGCGATTGCTTAAAATCAATTGAGAGTAATATTCCTGATGATTATCAAATAAATATAATTGATGATAATAATTATCATAACTACGTCGTTCTAAATGATTATATAATAAAAAAGTATAATGATGGTATTATAAGTAAAGCTCAATTTAGCGATATATTAAGAATAAACCTACTTTCAGAATATGGTGGGTTATGGGTAGATTCAACTATTAATATAAAAAATAAAAATTTTATCAAAAATATGGTAGATGGAAGGTGCTTCTCACTTGCTAGTGAGAATTTTCAATTACCTTCGATATCATTAGGTAGGTGGACTGGATTCTTCTTTTTTACAAGCAAGAATAATCCAGCAGTAAATTATATGAAAGATTACTTTAATAATTACTGGAAGTATGAAAATAAACTGATTAACTATTTTTTAATCGATTATATTTTTAGTATAACTTATGAAAAATTTGAAAATTTTAGAAGAGATATAATAGATAATTCTTTGCCCGGAGATAATAAATATTTTATGAGCGATCTTATGACTAAAAAAAAGTTAAATAATGGAGAAGATTATCTACTATCAAAAGATAAAGTAGGAATTTTTAAATTATCGCATAAAATAAATTATAAATAAAAATATGGGGTCAAAATGTTATCAATTTTAGTTGTTATATATAATAAAGATATGAGGGAATCTAAAACGTTAGAGACTCTATCATTGCATAATTATGATATTAAACCTAATTTAGTGATAGTTAATAATGGGCCAAAAAAAATACTTGAAGATAAAATAATCTTAGATAAGTTGAATAATATATATAAAGTAGAAATGTTACAGAAAATTCATAATGAACCTTTATCAAATCTTTATAATTGGTTTGTACGAAAATTCAGAAATGAATTCTATTCTATTTTAGACGACGATAGTGACGTCGATTGTGGTTTTTTTGATAAAGTATTTAAAGTTCATGGGTATAATGATCTAATAATTCCAGTAATTAAGATGAATAATAATACACCATATTACCCCTATATTAATAATGAAATAATAAGTGAGGAATTTAGTAAAATAGAGCCAGGTAAAAATATAAAATCTATAACATCTGGAATGATATTTAGTGAAAAAATTGTTTCTGCAATAGAATCTACTTATAAGGATATTTTCGATGAGCGCTATGTGTTGTACGGGGTCGATAGCTCTTTTTTTTCTAGAATAAATTCTCTAACTAAATGTGGATTAAAAATAGAAGTGATTACCAATAGTATTATGTATCATGATTTGTCTAGAGCTGGAAAATTATCTAAAAATAATTTACAAGAAAGAATAATTGATATGGCAATTTCTTACAGAAATTATCCAGAAAGTATAAGTTTTAAACATTATTTTAAGGCTAATTTAAAATTATTACTATTGGGCCATTTCAAATCTGTATTTTTGAGTGTTCTTTCTTATTTTAGAGGTTATCATCCACGTTCTAGGAAAGGTTTAAAATGAAATCGTTAAGGGTATATAAAAAGAATATTATTTTTATTTTAACTCTTCCCCTTATTTTTTTACTAACTTTATTTATTGCAAATAGAAATCCAGCTTTACCTGACTACACAATGTATTTAGGAATATTCAATAATGCTGATTTTAGGTCGGGGATAGAAATATCATATCTACTCATAGTTAGGGCAGTTCATTTTTTAAATGGTGATATTATAGATGTAATGTTTATTTATGCGGCCTTAGGAGTTGTCACAAAGTTTTTTATAATTTTTAAAACAAGTAGTAATGATGGTAGTTGCTATTATTATACTATGTTCATTATTATGTATTTTTTATCATTTATTTTTGTATGGGAATATATTCAGATTAGAGCTGCTGTAGGTATTTCATTTTTTCTTGTAGGGGTTTTCAGTAAAAAATCGAAAAATAAAATATTATTTTTTATTATTTCTTGTGCTTTTCACTATTCAATGGCTTTACCCTCAGCATTATTTTTAAGTTTTTTCTATATAAATAAAATAAAATATAAAATAATTTGTATTCCTTTTGTACTGATGTGCGCTGCTGCAATGTTTTATTTGACGCCATTTGCTAAGTCCTATAGCGCTAATAACTATATGATTGATGGAAAGGGAATATTTAGTACCCAATACTGTTTAGTTTATTTAAATCTGCTAATTATTTTCTTTTTTAGAAAAAGAATTACTTTAGCTTCTAAAGAAGTTTTATCATTATATTTTGGTGCTATCACAATAGCTATAATGATGATCGTTTTTAATAGAGGTTTTCCTGCATTTACAGATCGGCTAATGGATATTGCTACATTAATGTCTGTAATTCCTCTGTTTTATATAAGAAATAATGGATATAAATTTTTCTTATTTTTTTATGTTATATTTTTTGGTTTGATGAGATATAGAGTCGTTACGAGTGGTTTAGACCCTACGGTTATGAACTTTGATTCCTTTTTTAGTCTTTAGGCATCTATTTATGAAGAAGATAGCTTTAATTATCGACGGTATAAGTAATAGTGGTGGAACTGACAAGGTCGCAAGTATATTATCAAATTTATTCTCTGAAAACGATTACGTTGTAAATTTATATAGTTTGAAAAAAGGTAAGCCGTATTACCCTATAAACGATAAGGTAATAATAAAATATCAAGGAGAAGATAATTATTTCAAAAAATGTAGAGAAATTTGCAAGCAGTTAATTAAAAATAAAACTGAAATAGTTATTGTTATTTCAATGGGTAAATTATCATCAATTATGATACCAATCCTAAAGGCTAGTGCTTTTACTGGTAAAATAATATGTAGTGATCATGTTTCAATTGAAACCTTTTCTTTGGCTAAGCGATTATTGAAATATATATCTTATTGGTTATCTGATGAAGTTATAGTTTTAACTGAGCATGATAGGATTTATTTGAATAAAATATTTGGAGTTAAAGTAAAATGCATTCCAAATATTTCCTCCTTCAATGGTTTCTCATGTACTGAATATACTACTAGAGAAAATATAGCTGTAGCTATTGGCAGGTTATCCTATCAAAAAAACTTCAATGAATTAATAGAAATTTGGCATCAGTCTAATATAAATGATTGGGATTTATTTATAATTGGATCAGGTGAGGAAAAGCTAGATCTAGAAAAAAAAATCACATCTTTAAAATTAAAAAATGTTAAAATTTTACCACCAATAAAAAATATAGAATATTGGTATAATAAAGCATCTCTTTTACTAATGACTTCAAGGTATGAAGGATTACCCTTAGTATTGATAGAGTCTAAAGATTTTGGAGTTCCTGCTTTATCACTAAACTGTAAAACTGGGCCTAAAGAAATAATCGATAACGATGGGCTCTTAGCTGAAAATAAAGAGGAATTTGTAAAGAATTTAGTCAATTTGACAGAAAGCAAACAGTTGAGGTGTCATTTCTCACAGAATGCTATTTTAAATAGCCGTAAATATTCTAAAGAAATGATTTTAAAAAAATGGGTAAAATTGTTTGGTTGAATTATGAAATTTTCAGTATTAATGTCCGTCTATGTTAAAGAGACATCATTCAACTTGGATCTTTGCTTTAAAAGTTTACAAAAACAGACAGTAAAAGCAGATGAACTTGTTTTAGTTGTCGATGGTCCAATAAGTAAAGATCTTGAAGATGTCATTATAAGATATAAAGATTTTTTAAATATTATTCCAATATATCTAGAAAAAAATGTTGGGTTAGGTAAAGCTCTTAGTATTGGTTTAACTCATTGTAATAATGAAATTATTGCAAGAATGGATTCCGACGATATTTGTCGAGAAAACCGTTTTGAGCTGCAGCTCAATAAAATTGAGAAAAATCCAGATATTAGAGTGTTAGGAACTGGAGTATCAGAATTTGACCCATTAGGCAACGTCAGGGAAAAAATTCTACCTGAAAATTATTTTGAAATAAAAAAATTCATCAAGAAAAAAAACCCAATTAATCATATGACAGTAATGTTCTATAAACAAGATATTTTAGATGTTGGCGGGTATCAACATCATCTTTATATGGAAGATTATAATCTGTGGATAAGATTGGTCGCTAAAAATATAAAGTTTCATAATTTACTCGATATTTGCGTAGATGTAAGAGTAGGTGAAGAAATGATTTCACGAAGAAGAGGGGCTATATATATAAAAAGCGAATATCAATTATATAGATTAAAAAATAACTTGAATATTACTAAAGGTATTGAAGGTATAATTTATTTTGTTTCTAGATCATTTCTAAGAATTTTACCACCTAAGATTATTACGAGAATTTACAATTTTAGCAGGAGAAATAATAATGCTTTGTAATCCTGTTTTAATTACTGTATATATTATTACCTATAACCGTTCTTTATTATTAAAAAGAGCAATAGAGTCAGTAATTTCCCAAAAATATTGCAACCTAGACATTATAGTTATAAATGATAATTCATCAGATAATACTGAAGAAATTTTAGAATTTTATTCTAAAAAGGATCATAGAATCAGATACTATACCAATAGTTCAAACTCGGGAGCCTGTTTTTCACGTAATAAAGCCATAAGTATGGCTAAAGGTTTTTATATTACTGGGCTAGATGATGATGATTATTTTTTACCTGATAGAATTGAAAATTTTTCTAACAAGGCATGGTTACTAGGCGAAGAAAATATAATTTTATATTCAGATGTATTATGGAAAACAAAAAAAGGATTTAATAAAGCAAAAATTAATAATTTTTTTCCAAAGAAAATTACTCATCAAGATTTATTATTATTTAACTTCATAGGAAATCAGATTTTTACTAAAACTAAAACATTGAAAGATAACTTATTCGATGTAAATATGAAGTCTTGGCAAGATCTTGAATGTTGGTATTCAATATTAAAAAACAGTCAAAAGCATGCTTATAAGATTGATGGGTATAGTTATATTCAAGATATATCTCATCCTCACGAAAGAATTAGCACAAAAAAGATCGATAAGATAAAGGAATCATATGCATATTTCAGTGATAAGCATTATTTAAAAAAAGAGGATTCGATATTACTGGCTAATCATCTAATTATGTATGGTGCGCCAGTAAGTCAATCCTTAAAATCTATAATTTATAGTTTAAAAAGTCTAAAAATTCATCTTTTATTGATAGCACTAAGGAATTTTTCATTTTTAGTTTTTAAAAGAGGGCGGTAATGAAAATTATATTCAAATCTTTTATTGCATTGATGATAATTTTTATTTCTACATCTAAATGTTTAGCTCTAGATGACGTCAACGTTTCTAAAGTTATTGATTCATCTGGTTCTGATGTGGATGCTCATGCCGGTAATATAATTTTTCATGATGGTTATTATTATTTGATTGGTGAGTTCAGAGAAAGTAAAACACCCTTTACTCAAAAGTTTTCACTTTATAAGAGTAGGGACCTTAAGCAGTGGGATTTTATTTCTATTGTGTATGATCAATCTTCTGTAAATAGTCTTTCAAATTTGGAAAGGCCTAAGTTAATTTATAATAGAAAAAATAATAATTTTATTATTTGGTATCACGAAGAATTTGGTAAGTTTTTTAAAAATGCTAAAGTAGCAGTGGCAAAATCATCTAAAATAGGTGGCCCCTATAAATTTGTTAAAAGTTTTAGAATAAACTCAAGGTCTAATCCTATTTATGATGACTCTGAAAAATATAATGATTCCCTTTCTAAAACTGCTGATTCTATTTTTAAAAAGGATTATTATAATGGACAGATGTCGAGGGATATGAATATATTCAAAGATGATAATGGTAAGGGGTATCTTATTTCTTCAGCAGAAAATAATAAAACCATAGAAATATCTGAAATGAATGATGATTATACCGATATTACTGGCCGTTATTCAAGGATACTTGTAGGTCGTATAAGAGAAGCTCCTGTCCTTTTCAAAAGGAATAATATTTATTATTTATTCACTTCTGACGTAACTGGTTATCATCCTAATGAGATACATTTATCATGTAGTGATGATATTTTTAAAGGTTGGGTGGAAAAAAATAATCCGATAGTTTCAAACGAAGATATTGATAAGAAAACAACATTTAATAGTCAGTTCTCTTCTGTTTTACATTTGACTGATTCGAATGATTATATTATTTTGGCCGATAGATGGAATACTTGGAAGCTTTACAAAAGTAAATATATTTGGCTAAAAATGCACTGGGATAAAAATGAACCTCAAGTGCATTGGGATTTATTTAACAAATAATAGGATATTTAATGATAATCATGATTACCGGTGGCGCTGGGTTTATCGGCTCAGCAGTAGTTCGTAATATTATAGAAAATACAAAAGATGAAGTGATTGTTGTCGATAGTTTGACTTATGCGGGGAACCTTGAGTCATTAAATACGGTTGATAAAAACAGTCGTTATCATTTCGAAGAAGTGAATATCTGTGATCGGGCAGAATTAGCTCGGCTATTTAATCAATACCAACCCGATGCTGTAATGCATTTAGCCGCCGAAAGTCACGTTGACCGTTCAATCGACGGTCCTGCTGCCTTTATTGAAACTAACATCGTTGGTACCTATACATTGTTAGAAGCGGCTCGTAACTATTGGAACGGCCTTGAAGCGGAGAAGAAGCAAGCTTTTCGTTTCCACCATATCTCAACTGATGAAGTGTATGGTGATCTGCATGGTACGGAAGATCTATTTACGGAGACCACCCCTTATGCACCAAGCAGCCCTTACTCAGCGTCTAAAGCATCAAGCGATCACCTAGTGCGTGCTTGGCAACGTACCTATGGTTTACCAACTATCGTAACTAACTGTTCAAATAACTATGGTCCATATCATTTCCCAGAGAAATTAATCCCCCTGATTATTCTTAATGCACTATCCGGGAAATCGCTACCAGTCTACGGAGATGGTTCACAAATCCGTGACTGGTTATATGTAGAAGACCACGCACGTGCACTGTACAAAGTCGTTACCGAAGGGGTTGTAGGCGAAACTTACAACATCGGTGGTCACAATGAACGTAAAAATATCGATGTCGTTAAAACGATTTGCCAACTGTTGGAAGAGCTGGTACCGAATAAACCTAACGGTCTCAACCACTATGCTGACCTAATTACATATGTTAAAGATCGCCCTGGTCATGATGTTCGTTATGCGATCGATGCTAGTAAGATTGCGAAAGAATTAGACTGGACTCCAGCAGAGACCTTCGAAACCGGTATCCGTAAAACAGTCGAATGGTATTTAAATAATGAAACTTGGTGGCAACGTGTACTGGATGGTTCATATGCTGGCGAACGTTTAGGCTCAATCTAATTTAGGGAACGATTAATAATGAAAGGTATTGTATTAGCCGGTGGATCCGGAACCCGTTTATATCCCATCACTCAAGGTGTATCGAAGCAGTTGATGCCGATTTACGATAAACCGATGGTTTTTTACCCAATTTCGGTACTGATGATGGCGGGAATCCGCGAAATTTTAATTATCTCAACCCCGGATGATATGCCAGGATTTAAACGTCTGCTGGGTGATGGTAGCCAATTTGGTGTTGAATTCAGCTATGCCATTCAACCAAGTCCAGATGGCTTAGCCCAGGCATTTATTATCGGTGAAGAATTTATCAATGGTGATAGTTGTGCACTAGTGCTTGGCGATAATATCTATTTCGGCGAAAGCTTCGGTAAGAAATTAGAGAATGTTGTTCAGCGTGATGAAGGTGCTACGGTATTTGGATATCAAGTTCTTGATCCTGAGCGCTTTGGCGTAGTTGAATTTGACGAAAATAGCCGAGCGATTTCTTTAGAAGAGAAACCTGAGCAGCCCAAATCAAACTGGGCAGTGACCGGTCTTTACTTCTACGACAAAGACGTTGTTGAGATGGCAAAACAAGTAAAACCTTCCCATCGTGGTGAACTCGAAATCACTACTCTTAACGAGATGTATCTGAAAAAAAATAGTTTACATGTCGAAAAACTTGGCCGCGGCTTTGCTTGGTTAGATACCGGAACTCACGATAGCCTATTAGAAGCCTCTCAGTTTATTCATACTATCGAGAAACGCCAAGGCTATAAGGTTGCTTGCCTAGAAGAGATTGCCTATAAAAAAGGCTGGTTAACTAAGGAACAAGTAGCTTCGCAAGCCAAGTTATTGGCTAAAACTGGCTATGGTCAATATTTACAACGTTTAGTGGATGCTGAATAAATGCAAATTATCGATACTAAAATTGCTGATGTAAAAATCATACAACCAAAAGTCTTCGGCGATGAACGGGGGTTCTTTTTAGAAACCTTCGAAGCAAATCGTTATAAACAGGCACTCAATATCGATTTAGATTTTGTGCAGGATAACCATTCTCGTTCTTCTAAAGGTGTACTGCGTGGTCTACATTTTCAGACCAAAAATCCACAAGGGAAATTAGTGCGTTGTGTACGTGGCGAAGTATTTGATGTAGCTGTCGATATTCGTAAAGACTCACCAACTTACGGTCAGTGGGCAGGTGTCATACTTTCAGAGGAAAATAAGACGCAATTCTGGATCCCACCTGGCTTAGCGCACGGTTTTGTTGTGTTATCTGATGTCGCTGATTTTGAATATAAATGTACTGATTATTACACACCCGGATTTGAGGGGTGTTTAGCTTGGGATGATCCCGATATTGATATTGAATGGCCAATGAATTTTGAACCTTTATTATCTGAAAAAGATAAAAATGGAATTTATTTTAAAAATTTATAGTATCAATTCATAAGGCCGAGATTCGGCCTTTTTGGAGAAGAAATTGTTTTTATCTATACTTGTAGTTCTATATGCTAAAGATATAGATGAATCTGAGACAATTCAGAAGCTTTCTGAATATGTTCCTGATTCTGTAAAATTGAAAATATATAATAACGGGCCAAATTTAATCAGTAGTAAGAGTCATTTATTAGATAAAATGAAAGCGGAAGGTTGGTGTGTTAGTTTAGAAGAGGATTTAGATAACTCACCTTTGAGCTCAATTTATAATGACTTCATTAATGAAAATGAAACTAGTGATTTTTATATGATTCTGGACGATGATTCAGATATAGATTTAAAAAATGTTATAACTTCATTAAGTCCCGGATTAGATTTAATGCTTCCAATTATAAAGGATAAGATTGAAAATAAAGTAATTTATCCAGAGGTTAATGGATTAGTATTACAGCATTATAATATTAAGAGTAATGATGAACTAATAAGTATTAGTTCAGGTCTAGTTTTGTCAAAAAAAATCATTAATTTATATAAGAAAGAATTAAAATTCGTATTTGATGAGCGATTCTGTCTATATGGTGTTGATACTAGTTTTTTTAGGAATCTGAATATTATAAAAGCAAAGACCCCTATAAAAATTGTATTTTATGGACCAATGTTCCATGAGCTTTCTAGATTAAAAACAGGCTATAGTGCTTTTAGATATAAAGAGAGGCTTTTCGATGCCATATTAATTAATAGGAATTACAATAATAATTACATACATAATTGGATTGTATATATAAAGGTTATTGTTAAATGTTTAATAAAAAAAGAAATGAAATGGATACCTCAAATGCTAAATGTAATAATCAAAGGAAAGCATCCAAGGTCTCGATAATTTGGAGTTTGAATGGATAGTAAAGTTATAAAGTCAGCATTATCTTTTTTAAGCTCATCTGTTATTGTTCAAATGATAAGCTTTTTTTCCCAGATAATTTTAATGAGGAACCTCTCAGTTGATGATTTTGGTAAATACTCATTATCTTTTGAAGCTCTTTCAATGTGTAACATGGTTGTAACTAGCTCGTTTCGAAATTTTTATATGAGGCAATACAGTCTATCAGTTGATATTAGAAACTTGATAATGTATCAACTTATGTATGGTTCGTTATGGTGTTGTATCAGCTCTATTATAATAGGTTTAACTTTTACGCTTGGTTTCAAAATAATAGTTTATATGACAATATCTCTTATTTTCTCTTCAATAATACTACCTATATGGGTTGAGCTATTATTGGATAATAAGAGAAGCAGAATTATTTTTAAGGATATAACCTACTCCATAATCACCTTTTTGTTTATAGTTATTTATATTAAACTAGGTTATCAAGAAATAACTTTTTTAATAGTGTCGATTTTTATAGTTAATGCAATGGTATCGTTATTATTCTTTTGGAATAAAAATTTAACATCATGTATAACTAATATTAAAATACCTAAAGGGTTAGAAGGAAGTATATTTCCATTTTTTGGTGTGTTTATAGTAAATACTATATATAACAAAATAGGTGTAACTTTTCTCAATTATACTAGTAGTATTCAGTCGGTTGCCATCTATCTAGCAACATTTAAATTCATAACACCTATATATTTTGTCCAAACATCGTTGATATCATCTATACTTCCTAAATTTAAGTCGGATAAAGATTTTATATTCAATTTCAAGTTTTTTATTTATTTTGCATTCCCAGGATTATTAATAACTATCTTACTGCCTTTTATTTTACCATTTGTTGTCGATTTATTTGGGATAACAAAGTACTCATCAATATCGCATTATTTAACATTTGGATCTCCTATAATATTCATTTCATTCGTCTATGGTGCACTTTCCAATTATATTTCTATAAGAGGAGGTCAATTTAAAATAATAATAACTAATTTGATAGCAATATCAGTTTATCTTTTTTCATTAATAATATTTCATTTTATAAACTATAGAATAGATCCTATTGAAACTTGCCTTTCCTTTTTTGTGATAACTGAATCATTCATTTGTTTCATGTATTATATTTTAATTAAAAAAACTAATATAATTTCTTTAATGTTTTTGTTTTCGCCGATTTTGGTTATTTTATATGAATTTATTTTATTGTTGAGGTGAATGAATGAAAGAAATTTTAGTTGTAATGGTAACTCACAACAGTGAGCGTTTTATACATTGGGGAGTTACTCCTCTTATGAATAATGAAGATATAGATTTAATAATTGTAGACTCTGGTTCTAAAAATACTGATTATTTAAATGATGTTTCTATTAAAGCCGATGTTTTATTTGAAAGTAATATCGGGTTCGTAAAGGGAAATAATTTAGCGTTAAGTCATAAAGATATTAGAAATTATAACTTTGTCCTTTTTTTAAATCCCGATGCGAGGATAGATAAGGAAAATATTGATAAACTACTAGCAATAATAAAAAATAAAGATTCAATCTATGATTTCTATTCTATACCTTTGAGAGCTTTTGATATTAATTCCATGACACCTAAAGATTACTATGACTCGTTAGGTATCGAGTGTAATTTTTATGGTAAGTGGCAGGATGTGAGAAAATCATACCCACAAAAAATAATTAATGACATTGATGTTTTTTGTGGTGCATTTTTACTTATATCTACTAAATCTTTATTAACTGCTAGGGGATCTAACGGTGAGATAGGTTTCGAAGAGAAGCTGTCCATGTATAAAGAAGATATAGAACTATGTTTAAGATTAAAAAAGTCAGGATTTAAAGGGCGTATTATTGAGGATCTAGAAGGTTATCATTGTAGAGGGTGGGATAGTAATAGGAGAAATGTTCCTTTCTGGGCTAAATATCTCTCAGCAAAAAATGATTTGTATATATCTTTAAAATATAAACTGAGAGCCCTTCCTTATGCATTAGCTAAGTTTTTATATGTAAATATAATCGAAAGGTTTTAAATAATGGATATACTTTTTTTATCACACATACCTGAAGATGACTCAAATGGAGTTTGGAAAAAAATTAACTCTCAAGTTAAATCTCTCAGGAATTTAGGACATAGCGTTTATTTAACTTATTTTAAAGATAAAGATACTCTTACGGTAGAATGTAATGGTAGAATGATTTTTGAAAAAAAGATACTTCATAGATATTTTTGGTTTTTTTACTTGGAAAATAAAATAAAAATTAAATTTGATTTTATTTATGTCAGAAAACCCCACGGTGGCCTTTATCCTTTAGGGATGTCTTTTTTTCTACGAAAATTCAAAAAATGCGAAGTGGTAATGGAGATTCCTACATATCCCTTCAAAAATGAAACAACAGGGGTCTTAGGAAAGATAAGTAGTTTGATTTTCGATACCGAAATGCTTCTATCAAAACGATACATTGATAAGTTTATAGTAATCGGCGAGGACGTAAAGGAAATATATGGGAAGGAATGCATAAATATTATTAATGGTGTTAATGTTGAAGATGTTCCCTTTTTAGGTAATATTAAAAATGACAGAACATCAATCATTTTTTTAGGAGTGGCGAATTTATCTTTTTGGCACGGGTACGATAGACTTATAGATTCTATAAAAAACTATCACGGTGATAGAAATATTAAATTTCTAATTGTTGGAGATACTGAGCCAGAGTATTCGAGATTGAAGAGTTTATCACAGAGCTATTCACTAAAAAACATAGAGTTTTTAGGGAAATTAAATAGCAAACAAATATCTGAATTGATGATTAGAACTGATATCTGTGTTGATTCTTTAGGTCGACATCGTAGTGGTAATAATATTAATAGTTCGATAAAATCCAAGGAATATACTGCTATGGGGATTCCTTTCATCATGAGTCATGATGATCCTGCATTCGGAAATGATAGAGATTTGAATTTTATATTTAAATGTCTTCCAAACGAATCTCCTATATCTATGATAGAAATTATTAATTGGTATGATAATTTAAAAGTGGAAACTCCCAAAAATGAAAGAGACTATGCTGTCAAAAATTTCACTTGGGATTCTATTTTTAATAAAATAATTAAAAGAGGTTAGTATGAATTGTTCTTTTGTTATCTTAACATGGAATAGATCACCCATGTTAGAAAAATGCCTGGAGATGTTAGTAGCTTCAATTGGAAATAAAAACGATTGTGAGATAATCATTTATGATAATTTTTCTCCCGATAATACAAAGGAAATAATTGAAAATTTCTACGAGAAATATTCAGAATCGATTACTATAAAAACAATATACGGCCAAGAAAATGTAGGTCTTAGTGCATATAAAAAGCTTTTCGCTTTAGCGAAAGGTAATATAATCATAGAAGTAGATGACGACATATTACAATTCCCCTCTAAGGTTGACGAAGTTTTTAAAATTTATTTTGAAAAGTTTAAAGATTTTGGATACCTTGCTTTAGATGTTGTTCAAAACGAACATACCACAGGAGCAAAGCCAGATTTAAAGAATTATAAAGTAATTGAAAGAGATGGAATGTCATTAGAGTTAGGGCCTACAGGCGGTTGGTGTACAGGATTTAGACGCAGGGATTTCAATAAAATAAAATTTATTTTTAATTCTTTCAATCATTATAACTTCAAGCATGGGGAAGATGGTTTTCTGTCTAAACTATTTCGAATATTAGGAAAAAAAAGCGCTATCATTTCAGGCATCAAATGCTTTCACGCTACTGGACCATATTATTCAAAAGAATATGGCCTGCTTGATAGAGATATTGAAAAATATATGAAATCCAATCGTTCTGATCTTGTTGAATGGTACTCCTCATTTAAGTGAAGTATAAATTATGATCTTCTTTTTTTTCTCTATAATCCTTTTTTTTTGCGCTATAATTGAGAGTAGATTATTATTTAAAGTCTCGTCTTGTGTTTTGGCTTTATATTTCAGTTTGACTTTCGCATATGGATATGACTGGCTTAATTATTACCAGTCTTATCTAGCATTGGGGCATGGTGGTGATCCTTTTTTTGGTGATCTGGGCTTTATTTTTTTAATGAAAATCTGCATCGGTTTAGGTCTTCCTTTTCCGGTATATAGCTTTTTAGTTAATATCATTCTTTATTCGTTAATTATATTCTTTTCTAGTAAAATGAAATGCCCGTCATTCTGTCTTTTTGCATTGTTTGCATTTCTCGGTTTCTTCATGTTTACAGAGCAAATTAGGCAAGGATTAGCACTCTCTATTGTCCTTTTTGGTTTTGTTTTATTTTTTAGAAAAAGTAATACTAGGTTTTTATTAGTTGTAGCTATAGCTTGTTTATTCCATATGTCTGCAATAATGGCATTATTCTATTATATTTTATCTGCTACTAAGAGGAAGTACTTCTCAATCTCACTAATTTGTTGTCTCTTGTTCTATGGGGTATTTATAACCCTTATGTCAAATCCTCAATTAGTTTCAAGTTTAACTATTATTGAAAGTAAGTTTGAAACTTATGGTGGTATGTATGCTGATGTAAATTCTAATTTTTTAGATTTTATCATCCACTCTAAAATGTTATTTGTATATGTCTTTATAGTGATTCTACTGAATGTTTTTGGTCTAAAAATAAATAAGAATTATCCTGCATATTCCAGTGCCTTTTTACTTGTATTAACACGAAGTTCTTCTTTGTTAGTTAGAGTTGGTTATTATTTTTTGCCTTTTTTCTTATATTCTATAGATGGTTTTATTTATAATGAAGGCAAGGGATTGAGGTGTAGTTGGAAAAAACTTACACTTTGTTTAGTAATTCTTTTTGTATCAACTATCCCAATATGGACTCCAATGTATAAATTAGGCGCAAATTCGAATCTTAATATATTATCAACATCTGCTGATTTTAATAGAGAGATTGGTGTTAAGTGTAATATTCTTCACATTTCGTCTGATATTAGAACTGATGGTTGTAGCTAAAATAGGTGGCTTCATGAAAAAAGTTACGGTTTTTTTATTTTTTCTATTACCCTTTATCTCGTTCGCTGATAATGATGTGGATGGATACAAAAGGGTATTAAAAGATAACGAATGGGGTTATTCACAAGGTATTGATGTTGAAAAAATATTATCGAGTAAACAAAGTATTTTTAAGCGTAGGGATTTCGTTAACAATGGATTCACTCTCGGTGTGACAAGTGTGGATATTCCTTTCTACTCATATCCTAAAGACGAAAATTTAATCGATAATGTATACAAAATTCTCTCTTTAACTGGTGTTGATAGCGTAAAAAGCTCGGCTGCAGACTGGAGTCGAATAAGTAATTACAAAAAATCTGGATTTGATATTTCTAATTTAAAATTCCAATTGGAAGAGGCTAAGAAATATAAGTTAAAATCTAGCTTTATCATAGGGTACCCACCTATAGGATATGGTAATTATGGGAGGAGTATTAGAACTGCTGTCTCAAGTAAATATATCCCAAATTTTATAAATTATCTAAACTTTATTACTAAGTATCTGAACAGTTATGATGTATCCTATGTTGAATTAGGAAATGAGGTAGATGCTTCTAGTCATTGGTGGTTAAAATCAACACCAACACAATATGTAAATGAGGCTAAGTTGTTGAAGGATGCTATTAAAAGAAATAGTCCAAATATAAAGTTGGGTGTATTCTCAGCAACATATTCTCGTCACCTCTCTGATGAGGTTCCACATCAAGGTAGAAATTTCATTCAAGAGTGCTCTTCTCTTGGAATCAACTCATATGCTGATTTTTATTCATTACATCATGTTTCTTATCCCAATGATGATGGGCTAGTTAGTTTTTTAACATCTTTTAATATTGATCATAAATTCAATAAAAAGATATATGACACTGAACAAATGGATATAAGTGATCAAAGAAACTTCACTTCTCAGCCATTTAACATAATTAAGATAGGTGCTGTGGTATTTGGTAAATATAAACTAAGTCACTTGGATTATTTTATGGCTAAAGATGGATTTATAGAACCAAAGGTATATCCAAATGGATTCACTCAAGGCCTCTTCGATATAAATTGGAACCCGAAGCCAAGGCTACTTGCATTTACTATGTTGATCGATGCCGTTAAAGGTCGATATAACTTGAAAAGTGTTGAAAGAAATAACGGTCAGATATCATATATATTCCAAGATAAAGACTCGATTTCTAAATATAAATATTCATTAATCACCTGGAACGATAAGGAAACTACATCAAAAACTTTACACAAAAACGATTTCGCAGAAAATTGGAAACTTAATCAGTTTGGTTATAATGATAAGGTCACCATCAATGGCCAACCTACTGTTTTCTTTTCTAACAGCTTAGATTCGTTAATGATATATACTCGGTGATATATGAAAAAATTGACTCTTTTTTTCCCCAATTTTAATGAAAGTCACTTTGTTAAAGACGTTTTTATATTTCCATTTAAATTGGCTAAGCGTCTTAACATGACATTGAATATTTACTCAAATTATGAAGAAAGTGATACAAACGATGATGGAATTAATTTCATTAATTTAAAAAACAAAAGACTATCTTTCTTTAAAAATCTATTTTCGATAATGAAACTAGCCAGAAATACTGATGTTCTATTTTTATTTCATTTTCGCTGGTATTCAGTGGTTTATTCGCTTGTTTACAAATTACTAAATCCTAATGGCTATTGTTATATTAAAGGGGATTTATCGCTCGCAGAAGCGGAAAGAGTTACTTCTATAGTTAATGGAAAGTATTCTTTTTTGTGCTTGAAAAATAACATTCTTAAATTCATTTATTTAATGAGTGATAAAAGTATTGATTTAATTTCAGCTGAAACTAAATCCTCCTTTGAAATATTATCTAATCCTAACCTTTCAAACCGTTTACCAAAGATTGTCTATATCCCTAATGGTATCTCAATTATCAATAAAGAGAAAATTGAAAAGGAAAAGATGATTATTAATGTTGCAAGGATTGGAACTCCACAAAAAAACACAGAATTTTTATTATCTGTCCTCGATGGATTGGATCTAGGGGATTGGAGTTTTTATTTTATAGGTAGCATAGAAGATGAATTCAATAAAAATATAAATAAATTCTTCGTCGAAAATCCCCAGCATAAAGACCGAGTTTTTTTTATCGGTAATTTAACAAGTTACGATGATCTTCAATATTATTATATGAGAAGTTATATATTCATGCTCTCGTCAATATATGAAAGCTATGCTTTAGTTTTAAATGAGGCAGCAGTCACAAATAATTATATAATATCGAGTGATGTCGGTTGCTTAAGTGATTTAATCAATATTCATAAAGTCCAAGGAGAGGTGGTAGACTTAGATATAAATTCCTTTAGGTCTAGCCTATCGGCTGCAATGAATAGATATCCGCTTGTTATTGATAATGAGTTGGACTCTCTAAATATTGATAACGTTATCGGTAATTTAGTAACTCACATAAATACTAAAGGTATTAAATGAAAATCCTCCTAACCGGCGCTAACGGCCAGCTTGGCCGTTGTCTACAAGATATATTCCCACAACAATGGCAAGTATTGGCACTGGGTTCTGCTGAATTAGATATCAGCAACCAATCTGCCGTTACTGCTCAAGTTGAA
>Ga0157364_1001242_pt1 | contig 21090 bp, 5 predicted proteins | sample AttsexASBM2_FD_111476 | JGI IMG/M metagenome (GOLD analysis project Ga0157364, IMG submission 111476) | Fungus gardens microbial communities from leaf cutter ant in Ribeirão Preto, State of São Paulo, Brazil - Atta sexdens ASBM2 | ecosystem: Host-associated > Fungi > Mycelium > Unclassified ...
TGAAAAGATTGAAACGGACGAATTGCAAGCACTGCTGGATATAAACTCTACGCAAACTGAAAAGGAGCTTGCAGAACAGTTTGGCGTTACGCAGCAAGCCATTTCCGTACGATTACATACGAAAAAATTCAATTTTACAAAAAATAGCTCAGAACTTTTTTGTACATCTAATATATTGTTGAAATATATATCATATGTGTTCGAAAATTATTTATTATTTATAAAAACGTTTTCATTAATAACTTTTTAATGAATAACAAATGATGGAAAGGTTAATAACCTTGAATTTGCTGAGGGACAAGGTAATCTTTCTCGTTATTCATTAAAAAGTTATAAGAAAATTTTTAATACATTTAATTCATTTGAATCCAAATTCTTGATGTATATGAATCGAAAAGAATTGAACGTGAAAAAATTTAATCATTTTCTATTGATTTATATACAGAAACATATTTATATATAGAAACATAGAACATAATTCTTTTTTATGGATTCAAATGAATTCAAAGAGATTCACTTTTTGTGGATTCAAATAGATTCAAATAGATTCAAATTCGAATTGTCAATTAACTATAATATTAATTAATCCAGTTTTATTGCTAAAATAAGTATTATAAACTGGTATATCACGTATTCTAGAAAATGACAAAATCATAATAAAAAAAAATTATAATAAAAAAAAATGTTTTCACCTAAATTAAAAAATTAATTTTTATGATGCTCTCGAACCATTTTGAACTATGTTTCTCGTGCTCTATAATCAGTACGGTAACTACTATTTCGCTAATCCATAAACCTTGAATATTAAGATGTATAATTATGACATTTGCTCAACATATATTGTTAAAAAGGTGATTTATGTTAATTAAATCGTATTCCTTTTATGAGCCTTAATATGATAGATTTGCTAATCTGAACAGTTTTCAACTTAGATAATTTTTCACTTCGCGAAATAAAGTGACGCTTTTTTTGTGCCAGATTCTTTTGTTTCTTTCCAAAAACATAAAATTATCTTTCCCAATGGAAAAAAAAATGTTTTTTAAACGTTTATTATTCATTAATTTCACATTTTACAATTCATTTTCAAAATAACATTTATTTAACGTTTATTTAACATTTTTAAACATTTATTTGTAATTAATTTTACTTTATATGATCATTCATTTCCAAAATAAAATACTTTAAACATTTAATTAAATGTTAATTTTACACCAATTTTTCGTTTAAAATAAAAAACATTTTTAAACATTTATTTAATTATATACATATTTAAATATATATTTAATACGTTAATTTTCCGTTTGGCGTAATGTTTCGAAGGAACATTTAAATATTTATTTAATGTTTATTAAATGTTAATTTAACACTAATTTTTTATTTACAATGATGTTCTGAAGAAACATTTTTTAAAATGTTTATTTAACGTTAATTAAACGTTCATTTTACATCAATTATTTATTTGAAATGATGTTTGGAAGAAATATTTTTTAAATCCTTTCTGTGTTACTAAATCAATATTATTAGTTACATTGACTTTAAAAAATTACAGTATATAATTTCATCCTTTAAGAAAATGAAACAATGATGTAGTGAAATGTTTAATTTTAACATTGAAAAAAAATAAACATAAACATATTAATTTCGGAACAATGAGTATTTTTAATTAAAGAATTATTAACTTTTTAAAACAAATATTTGAACAATTATTAAATGTTTGTTTTACATTAATTTTTTATTTCAAATAACAATGAAAAAAATATTTTTTAAATGTTTATTTAACGTTAATTAAACATTCATTTTACATCAATTATTCATTTGAAAAATATTATAAATTTAAAAAGTTAATAATTCTTTAATTAAAAATACTCATTGTTCCGAAATTAATATGTTTATGTTTATTTTTTTTTCAATGTTAAAATTAAACATTTCACTACAACGTCATTGTTTCATTTTCTTAAAGGATGAAATTATATACTGTAATTTTTTAAAGTCAATGTAACTAATAATATTGATTTAGTAACACAGAAAGGGTTCAGGTTATTTTAATCCAAAATAACTACGAAGGATTAATCACTGGTCAATTTAATACTGAAGATTATTATAGAATTATATTATAAAGTTATTATTATCCAATCTATACGAACATAATTAATAAATTTTAATTCTTTTGATTGATATAATTATACTTCAGCAGCTATCTATATTGTTTTTCAATTCGATGGCAATATTTGATTCTGGCAATGTTGTTTCCTTTCTTATAATATTTTTTTCTTAATGTTCTTTTACATAAGTTAACTCTGCTTTCGACACTGCGAATATTATGTTGTTGCAAGAAATTTAATTTGATTTTTTTTATCTGTTTTGTCAATTTTAATTTATTTAATTTATATTATTGTGCAGTATATTAGCGTGCAATAGGTATATTAGCGTGCAATAGGTAAGTCTCCATAAGATTTTATAGAGACTTTTTTTTTAGTAGCTGTCTTTTTAATGATATTATTTCTGATTCAACTCGCACTTAGTTAATCAGCTAATTGAAGGTTATACAGACCAGACATAGTAATCTGTGACTTGCTTGCTGCACTCGATTTCTTTACGTTATAAACATTGGATTGTTATCAATTATTACTATGATAATGTAATACCAGTTTCAAATTTCTCTACACAATATTTAAAAACATATTATCTTTTGTAGTCTCGTTTATTTCAAAAGTTTGTCTCAGGCTGGTTAATATGCTATTATAATATTCGGAATTATTGAGAAATCGTCAACATAAACTGAGATGGCAATGAACCCGTCTTGATTCGACAATATATGCAATTCTCTGAGACTAAAGACTTAAAATCTATTCGTATTAGAATCTCTTTGAATTTCAAATACTAATTACGTCCAGATTGTGGTAAATCGTATGTACTCTTATTAAGCTTAAGAAATTTATTTTTTTCATCTTCAAACCCTGGAGGCAATGATAAATCGTTTCTGATATCATCAAATCACCGTGTAGATATGCCATTTTAACGTCAAAGAATCGAAAGAGTTTAATTTTATTTTACTAGCTAATGCTACAAATGATTGCCATGCTTTTATAGTACTACAGGTAAATCCTCATAATTTTTATGTTTCACATAAAAATGTTGTTTTATGTTAAATCCTGCTATTACTAACCTGACTTTAAATTTTATACCACCATTCTCAGCCCTTTTAAAACCCATTTACTTTTCATAATTTTCATCTTGCCCTTATTTGGTCAATCTACTATATCCAACACGGAATATGTTTCAAATGATTTTAATTTCTCTCTCATAGCCTTTTCCAAATTTTAGCTATTTTTCGTTTTATCATAATTAAATGGCACCTCATCTTGTTCTACTAAGTTAATCGTAGCTTTTTCTCATAATCTTTTGGACCTACGAACTTCTTTGATTTGCATTACCTTCTTTCCAGCATAAATGCTTTCTCGCTTCTATTCTCGCTCGAATCGTACCGCGAGGCCTACCACGTAGTCTATGTTCTATTTCTATGATTTCGATATTCTCTTCAGTACTCGTCGTTTCATTATTTATACTTACGTATGTCCCATTGTCATTTGTCATGTTATGTTTTGATTCTAAGTATGTTATACTCGTTGACGCTTCTGTCACTGTCGTTAAGAAGTCTTGCCGGAATTGTTTTCATTAAAGTTTACTGACCTTTCTTCTAAGACTTGCCCTGTTTCTGGCTTGTATATTTTGTAACCGCATCTTTCGCGTGCGTAACCTACCATTATTTCTATCTTACCGGGTAAATCTAATCTGTCGCATTTTTGCTTAGAAACGTGGATATGCAATGCATCTAAACACACGAAGATAGTTAATATTTGGTCTTATTCCAAAAAATAATTCAAACAACGTTTTATCTTTGCTTTTGCGAAAAGTTACATTACTGACGTAACTAGCGCACGCTACAGCTTCTGCTCAAAATATATTCGGTAACTTGCTATCATGTAGGAGTTACATTTTACAGTATATTCTGAAATAGTTCAATTAGGGCGTTCTGTCTTCCCATTGCTCTCAGGATTGTAATTATGGTACATTTTTTTGTGAATTATTCCATTTCTATTTAAAAATTCGCCAAGTTCTTGGTTTATAAATTTTCAACTGTTCTAAACCGTTTAATTCTAACACCAAGAAGATATTTCTCTTTAAATGAAACAAATTTTTCATTAACTTCGTTTTTGTGTTTCATGAAGTATGTGAAGTACATTCCCGAGAAGTCATCTATTAGTACGAACATATATCTAGAACCATTCAGCGATTCAATTAATACTGGTCCGTACACATCGTCATGATTAACTCAAGTAAGTATTCTGTGACTTATTGTTTTATGTGATTTCCTAGTTATTTTACTGAGATTACAACTTTCACAGACAAAATTATCATCAAAAGTACATGCCATCTACAAGGTTATTATTTTCATTTTAGACAAATATTGATTGTTTATGAATTAGCTGCTTATGCCACACGTTATGATCAATATTAGGCATTTTTCTAATGCTATAGAAGCTTTTATGATCATTATGATCATTACAGGACTCAGCCCAAAATTTTAAACGCTTATCAATCAATTCACCGATCAAGACTACGTTACTTTCCTCGTCCTCTTCGTTCCTCCATCACAACAATCATGTCGCTTTGCTGTACTATTTTGTAACCTTTCTTCATCAGTGTCATCGTAGATAGTAAATTTTCTCTAAGTTGTGGTACATATAAGACATCGCTCATTATAATGATAATTTTCTTTCCGTTCTCATTTCTAGTCTTAATTTCGACGGTACTTATTTCGTAACGCAATGATCCAGCTCCGGGCTGAGACAACAGAATTCACCTTCCTGAAAATCGATATTAGTAAACCATTTAAGATTATTTGTCATATGAATGGTCGCATCGCTATCGAATAACCAACTTTCATTGATATTATCTTCTGTATCAGAATTACAAAGTCTAAATGTTATATTTTTAGTCGTAACCATCTACCGCTTTCCCTATATTATTAACGGATTTCTTCTTCTCCATATTTTCACATCAGGGTTCTTCTCGTTTTGTGTTAAAATTAGCTTTATAATTCTCTTCTTTATGATTTTTGCGATGTCTGTATATCTTCGCAAGATAGTTGCCTTTTCCACAGATACAGCATTTCTTGTTGTTTTTTTTTTGAATGGCATATACACCTTCTGTCTCCCTAAGATGGCCGCTTCCATGACGTTGAGATTCTTTTTCACATTTCTTTAGAATTTCGTGAATTTCTTCTAAGGATTTTTGTCGTCGCATCTTCAATATTTCACGGATCTTTATATTGATTGTATATTACTTACCGTGTAATATGCTAATTTCCGTGATGTCATGTTCACGCCTAATAATGCACATTTCCTAAGCCGCGTGTACATGCGATATAATCTCCCATGTGAAGAAACTTCAAATCGTTACTCGCGTCGATTTTCTGATCCTCTACTGCTTCAGGGTAGGTGTTTTTAATTTTGAGCCACAATTATCTCATATCTTTTTCTATTGCAAACTGTAATGCTTGCTTGTTCGATAAATAAGGATATATACGCCACTGCTTCTTTATTCTTTGTTTCCCATTCGATCTTTACTTTCTAATCGGCATTTACTTCTGGCTTTTCTTGAATTATTATTCAGTTTCTTTAAGCTCAGAATAGCTTCCATTTTCATTGTCCAAACTAAGTAATTAGATCCTGTTAATAATGAGATTAATGACAACGTGCTTCTCTCCATCTTGAGCGGGATAGATTGTAACTGGTTATAACCTACTATTTCTTTTTCTTCTTATTCCTTTATAAATCACAACCACTCTCTGTTATCAGATTGTTATAAATTGGTTTATTACAGACTATAGAATATACATTGATTAATAATACTGATTAATAATATTTAATATAATCCACACATAATGTCGTGCATGCTCTCGTGACAAAAGTTCTTCTGTCTATGACTCACTGCCCATCTTCGTGTTAAAAAGTTATGGTAGACGTCTCCTCGCTCTCAGTGCTGCCAACCGCGTAAAAACGAACAACTAGATCTCGTGGTAACTTATATCTTATGATAAGATTACTGGCCTTCATATCATTTCATTCAAGAAAATGGAACAATAGCGTTGTAGTCAAAAATTTAATTTTTACAGTAAAAAAAAATCTTAAACGTATTAACTTCGGAAAAATGAGTATTTTTACTTAAAAAATCATAACTTTTAGATTTATATTTTTAAATGCAGTTTTAGCCTGATATTCGTGAGATGATGTACTTAAAAAAATTAGTATGATTACATGAGTTTCAAAAAAGATATTTATTTTGAAGATAGAAGATGATTGTTTTTTAAGTGTAAAAAAAGATGTTAAATTCCGATAAAAGACTATTTATTATTGGCTTAAACTATTATTAATATATCCGAGGCCTGCTTTTTTTGCAGCTTCGTGATTTGAGCTACTCTCCAGGTAGCGATTCGGAGAATCGCCCTGGCCGTCTGCCCTGTCATCACAAGTGAGATTGAGTCGGATAGTAATGGCTATAAACGATCTCCCAAATATAAAATCCTGTGTAGAGTCGAGAAGGCTGTCGCGAACCAATTCCCCAAGCTAAGCCAAGAATTAAGCAATGAAAGCATGGCACTGGGGAGCAATGTCGTGATCGATGCCTCTGGGGAACCGGGCGAAACCCCAGAGTATTTAACCTTACTCATGCATGTGGAACTCTACGTGGATCATCTTCCCTAACTACTTACGGGATCAAAATGGATGATTAAACTTTTAATGAAGATAGTATGAATATCGAGGGTTCGTCGGAACCTCGGGGAGGCTGGGACGGCTGTGACCGAAGGGGTTTGTTTGGACATTGGAGGCGTCTTGGAACCAATTATCACTGAAGATCGTCTTTCCTAGGAAAAATCACAGCGAAAAGAGGAGGGAGCGAGTGCTGAAAGGGGTTCCCTCCTGCTTTGCGGGTTCTCCTCACACATCAAATGAAGTGGCTGAAGGACGATACATCGACGTAAATATTGGAAGAACTCCAATGAAATCTTCTCTTCAGAAAAGAACTAGAGGAGAACAAAAGGAGCAATAGAACGCCGCCGCATAGACGCCCCTAACAAAAGTGATCGTGGTGGAGGGTTACCTGGATAAAGCAATCTTCACTGCGATTGATATTTCTGACGGATGCAGTCTCGAAAGAGATCGATGGGATCTGGGAAGGTTCAGAGGTCTGTGCCTAGATTCCACGGCACTTTCCTGAAGGGCAATGCGGCGATGATCAAGTGCACGGACAGCATGTCGCTGAGCTAGTTCACTGAGAGGATCGGTGACAGGTCGTACGAGGTTGCCAAACTCAAGATGATGGGTTTGGAGATGCTTCAAAAGCAGCACAAAGCCGTGATCTGGGATCCGGGTCCTTCCAAGAGCGCGGCTGTGATCTTAGGGCGACTGGAAAGACGAAACCCGAGTCTGAGCACCTGGTTTTTGTCTAGAACGTGGAAACCGCTAGCGATGGTGAGAACGTTGTTCCTGGCATTCAGGAATTCAAACTGAGAACGCTGGACTATAAACCTTTCCTTGGACTCGCATCATCTTCAAGGTGAGTGAAACCTAGGAAAGAAACAAGAGGGGGGGGGGAAGAAGATGCGTGCACGCCCGGGATGATCTTCACCCAAATTAACTTGCATCGCAATAAGAAGTGCTCGGCTGTGTTTGCCAGTCTGTAATGCATAGCCATTTTCTACCGTGAGTTATTCATAACTGTGTCAGAAGAGTGATAACGTGAGAAACTGTTTAGAGCTCACAATGAGGTAAGACTTAAACTTAGAGCGTGTGTTGCGGTTAAAGATTTTAATGCGCGCCCGCTGTTTGAATTTTGTTTCAAATATCTAGTAGCAGTAGAAATGACAATGATTGGCAACGTCGGAGAAGTCAGGAACTGGTGGTCTGCTATTTTTCTCATGAAGGAACCGTGCCATCAAAAAAGAATTGATGAGATTGGTGGACTTCTAAAATAGGGGATAGCCATTGATCATGGGATGCGATTCAAATGCGCATCACATGAGTTGGAGCAGCATCGAATAAACAGGCCAAAGTATCTATTAATGACGTTAGTGGAGCTGGACGTTCTAAATAGAGATAACGAGCCTTCCTTTTGCATAGCAATGAGGAGACAGACTTATTTTATGCGGAGGGTTTTACGTGAAGTGGTCGGGTGGAAGGTTTTTTTTAGTCCTGCCTCTCCGACAAATTACCTTTAAGCTCTCGGGTCTCAAGGCCAAAATTAATGAATCCAAAAGAGACGAACTGAGACTCCTTTAGGAGAGAAAATAATGTTAGGGAATTTCCCAGGAGGTACGGTATAATAAACTAGATCTCTGTGTAGAGCAACTGCAAAAGGTCGATTCGTACGAAAAGAACTATCAGGAACGTCAGGAATAACAACTGTATTCCTTAGTAGAACCCAAAGCTATAGAAGTTCAGCGGGCTTGGAACACGGCCTTTCGCTGGGATCTCTATAGTGTAACTCCAAAGGAATATAAGGATTCTGTAATTAAGACGAAGAAGAAGAGTTGGAGTGAGTCGGTTAAGGAGATACACTCAGCTACAAGTCTGATTCCTGTCTAAGAATCTGGACATGGTATTAAAGGGGATTCGCACTAGTGACTGGCAAGCGTTGTCTGGTTCATTTTTTAGAGAATAATTTCCTAGTTTCCGGAGAGGGACAGACCGATTATGGAAGAGTGATAGTTATGGAAGGGCTCGGTTAGGGCTTGTTGAAGACTGGAGGTTGGCGATTGAAATCGTCGGGCTTGAGTGGGCAGTTGGCTCTTTTAAGCTTTATAAATCTGTAGGTTCCGTTCTCATATTTCTTTTTTAAGAGAAGTTGGACCTGATAACTGAATCTTTAACGATGATTTTGAGGGCTTAGCTATACACCTCGAGCATGAAAATTGGCAAGAGTGGTGTTCATTCCCAAGATAAAAAGGGCAAACTTCACCAGCCAATCAGCCTTAGGTCAATCAGCTAATGTCGTTCCTGTTATAGACGATGAAAAATTGGTTGATGTTTACATTCGGGATAAGGTGATGATGCGGAATTCGCATTGCATATCGGATTGGCTATTCAGGAGAAACGACCTTACATTCGACCGTCAATTATTGAAGAAGGAATATAACAAAGAGACTTCATGATGGAGACTTCTTAAATATAGAAGGGACGTTTAATGCCATATCGAGTAGTTTGTTCTTAGGCGGCGCTCAGAGGGCACCGGCAAAACTCGTTGAGTGGATCCAAATTATGCTGGATCATCAGATCATGATCTCTCTGAGATCAAAGAGTGAAACATGGATGAACAGGGATTGTCGCAAATGAATATTCTCCTCCTTCCGTTGAATCCTTTCTCGACTCTTCTGATGCTAGTCTACTGATAAGTTACTGAAGAAACTCAATGATAGGGCTTCAGATCAATTGGGTATACCGGTGATTTGGTAATCCTTATTCGAGAATCCTTTCTTGAAACACTTTTTGAATTCACAAGGGGCTAAAGGTTCTTCAGGAGTAATGTGATGGGACCAGACTATTGCTTAATCTGAAGACGAATCACTTTCGAATTTAATCACTTTCACTTCAAGTGTAAGACAGGTTCTGTGCAAGAACTTGTTTTAAATGGGATTACATTGCTGACTGAGGAATCGGTTAAATATCTTGGGATTATCCTGAATAAAAGACTAACCTGGAAACTGCACCTAGATCTAACATGCAGGAAAATCTGCACCTACTTCTGAATGTATAGAAGAACCTTTGGGCAGACAATCTTTGGAGCCTGCGGAGAGGATTTACTGGCTGTATATTGCAGTGCTCCATTCTAGACTACTCTTTGCGACTCTGGGGCGCAGGAGGCTATTATCAAGGCATCGTTGGAACGAATCGGAACACTTCTTAGAGAAGCTATGAAAATTATAAGAACAACGCCGGTAGCAGCCATGAGATTACTGTTTGGTGTCGAATCGCTTCATTTTATGGTAGTTGCAGCCACGGCTGCGACCTATCGCCTGAAGTGCAAAAACAAGTGGAGGATGCTGTACATTTGGCTACCGAAAGAGATCCTATCGGGAACCGTATTTGACATGGAATAAGACAGAATGACAGTCAAACGTGATCTTCAAGTCTTCCCAGTCGCGAAAAATGAAGAAAGAACGAAGTACTCATTATCAAAAATGAGGACATGTATGCGGATGACTCCTGAAAACTGATCAGAGCACTAGTGTCGATATCTTCAGATAAAGGATCAGTGCTGTTATCCCACTTGGGAAACTTACTACAATATTCCAATCGAAAGTAGTGACGATTTTAAATTAAGCTTTGATGCCGATTGCTTCGGGGGAGATGTGTAGGCGCATCAGGATCTGTTTCGACAGTTGGGCGGTCCTGACGGCATTAGATGCATACATCTTTAATTTGCAACTAGTCCGGGAATGTAAATGTTAGACCGCTTGGTGAACAACAACGTTCTAGTGTGGGTTCTTGTGGGGAATCAGAGGCAATGAGATTGCTAACAAGTTAGCTAGAGCTGGATTGGATGGGATCAGTGTCGACCTTGGATGTGCTCAGCAGTCCTCAGCAGTGTCTGCAGGACTAAAATCAGAAATTGATTACGAGATCGTCATGTAAAGTACTAGCAAGAAATAACCAAGACCAAATGCAGGCAGATGAGAGCCTTAATGGGTGAAATTCTCGGCGAGGACATGGCCAAATGCATTAGGATCTTGAGAAGTATGGAAGAGTTATGGTGCAAATCTACGGGACATGACTTCACAAACTATCACACAAACTGGAATTGTGTGACATTCCCAAGTATAGAAAGTGTGGTCACGGTGAGAAAATTAGTTTCCATATTTTAGGCCAGTGTCCAGCTTATGTTGAATTAAGACGATTGCTTTTGGGCTGTTACTCGAGCCCAATCAAATAGGACAGTTTCAGGTGAAAGACTTTCTCTATTTTTGAAGAAGAACAGTCTCGAATAATTGAAAGCTGTTTCTTCCAAAAAGACACAATGGACTATATTTGGGTATTGTTGATGAATCTTCAATAGAGGACAACCTCCCGAGTTATTATTATTATTATTATTATTAATGTGAAAATAATAATTATTAATGTTGTTATTATTATTATTATCATTATTATTACTGAAGAAAAATATAAGTGAAAAAAACGTAAAATATAAGAAATACAAAGAAAACGTTACTCTTCATAGTAATCTCAGTACACAAATACAATCTGCTCTCTAAATCTGAATCACTGAATGCCTTTTCCCCTCTGTCATCTCCTTTCTTCACTCCTTCCTTGTAAAGCATTCTCAAAGAGTTCTAGTGTCTCCGCTCTTTTCCATATCATCATTCCTTCTTCCCGCCAACATCCTTCAAGGTTCGGTCATTGCTCTCTTATTATTCTACAATTTTCAGCTGATTTTCCCTTTGTTTCTATTATAATACCTCTAAACTTCTGATAACGTTGCTCTTCTTTCTTCCTTTGAACCATCCGACTCTCTCGTAGCTGCGTTTGCTCTAAATCATGATATTAAATTTATCGCTAAATGGACCTCTGCAAATTTCCTTCATTTAAATCCATCTTATTTCTTATAAAATAAATCTTATTTCTTAACTGCTGGTTCCACTTCCTCGCTATCTCACTTCTTTTCCTTTAACATTTTCTTAAATTCTATCACAATTCCTCGTTTAGCCTCCATTAAAATTTTTGGAATCCATTTCAACTCCTCTTGGACTTTCTATACCCACATCTTTGTTGAATGCTAAGCCACCTTCCTTCATCTTCTATATTTCTTTTGTCATATCCTAAATTTTTCTTAAAAACTCCTAGTCTCCCAACTTCTCTAGTGTCCTCCGAATATCTTGACATGGTTCCTTCACCAACTCAAAAGTTATTAATTTTAACGCATTCAGAACTCTTGCCTATGTTCTTCTTACAATGTCTAGAAATATGATTTATCTCCTTCTTTCATCAGCTCCAGGTGGTTAGATATTCGTAAACATTTCATTCTCCACCTGTGTTATTTTGTTTTTTGTGTTCTTCATACTAACACCCCTCCTTATCTCGGTATCCTTTTACGCCTTAACTTTGAATTGGACTTCTTCGATACTCCTGCCATTCGTTATCAAAATTTTCTAGCGTTTTCTTCACCATTTTGCTGAATCGCGCTTCTCTTTTTCCTATGTCGCTATAAAATTTTTAAATTATTGTCTGCCTCTGATCCTTTTCCTTATTGTCTTTTTTTTCGCTTAGCCATGTCTCGCTTTCTTTGGTCGCTTTCTTCTGCTCGTCGTCATTTCTATCGTAGTACTGTGCACCGGCTCAAATGCTGCCTCCTTAATCTCCTCAAATTTTTATCAAGAGACTTTTGACTTCTGCTTTTTCGTCTAGTTATTCATAGTACTTCATTGTACTTTTACATTCTACGCTTATATTTATGTAAATCTCATTATTAAGCTTAATTGTTGACAGCCTGTTACACTTCTGGTAGACGTTGTAGCAGCAGTTTTAGTGCCTCATCAATTGCGTACTTATACACGTCTCCCTGCTATTATATCTGTTCTTCACTTTCAATTGTTATTGTTTGTTTGATACGCAATACAAGAAAATACAAAATGAAAATATAAGATGAAGATAAAAGTAAATATAAATTAATGTAAATATAAATTAATTCCTAAAGACTCTTTAACGAAAATTTTTTCACAAAATGGTTGGATACAGGAGTCAAGCATGATAATTCTTGTGCAAACCGAACAGTTAACAAAATAACTTTATTAATAATTAATCCGTTTACATGTTTCGATTTACTTTTGAGCCGTCCTCAGAGACAATATGATGTTGTAATTACAAAAAAAAAATTTTTTCTTACAAATTAATTCATTTCAGTGAGCCACCTTTACCTATTAATGGAAACTATAATATAAAAATGAATTCTAATAATAATCTACAATGTATTAAAATTATTAAAAGGTAAATTTTTTTGGAAATACTTGACACCAGCTATTCGATTTTGGCATCAAAAATACGATATCCCATTAGAAAAAGACAATTTGATCTTGATCTGATCTTGGTGGCGTCAAAGATCATTGATAAGATGATAAGTAAATAGATCTTTTTATACCTTACAACTTTTGTCTGAAACATTTCTTTCAAAAACATCCTCCCGTAAATCCGGAGTCACAACCTTTTTCAAATAGTTTATTCTTCGGGATATTTCTTATAACTTGATCATTTAAAATGTCTCCGTTGTTTTTGATGATACGAGAAACTACCACAGGAGATCTTGTTCGATTTAAAAGGGCACATATTATGATGAGAAAAAAATCTTTCTCAAGGTCATATTTTTTGAGACTCCAAGATCACTTGTATTTTTTAAAATTGTGTGATTTTTTTACACAATATGATTCTTCTAATTGTTCTGCATATAGAAGTATAATTTTACACTATATATTTTTAACACTATTAAAATAGTGATATAAAAAAACCAATAATTTACGAGATATTTTATACTTTATTCTGACATATATTGACATAAAATGTTAATAATTAAATTATTAATTTTTAATAATTATACCTTAATATTTTTATGTGCAGAATAATGAGATAAATCAATTGATGGGAAGGAAATACATACTTGCTTATTTAAAAAATTATCCTTTTTCATATTTTTTTAAAGCAACTATGTATCTTCTTTACATCAATTGATTCATCTTATTCTGTATATAAAAGTTTTAAGGTGCGATTAAAAAAATTAATATTAAAAATTAATATAATTTACAAGTTATTTAATATTTTATGTTAATATATGCTGGAATAAAGCATAAAATATCTCTCAAACTGTTGATTTTATAATATCACTACTAATACTTTTACATATAAAATAATTAGAGGAATCATATTATGTAAAAAAATCATATAATTTCATTTAAAAAAGTGAAGGTGATCTTGAAATCTCAAAAAAACATGATTTTGAGAAAAATTTTTTACTCATCATGATATGATATTCCTCTTCAAATCAACAAGATTCCCTGTAGTATTTTCTGATATCATCAAAAACAATGGAGAGATATTTTAAATTATCAAGAGGAAACACTATGTATATATTAGAGACTTGCATTGAAAGCCGCTGTTTTTTTAAAATATTTATTTTAATAACATTTATTTTAAAATGTTTGATCTAATCAAAATATTTGCCTCCGGAAGCTATGACTTTTTTCCACTTTTCTGGTAGAAGTTAAATTTTGTGACGAAAGAATGGTCTGTCTTTTAAGTCAATCCATTCAGCAACCCAATTTTCGACTTCACTGTAATTATGGAAGTGTATATCTTTCAGAGCGTTATGCATCAGTCGGAATAAATCGCTTTGTATCAAATTCGGAGAATATGTTGGATGTGGAAGAATCTCCCATTCGAACTCCATCAGTGTTTGTTTCACGATCATAATAGCAACATGGAGTCGAGCATTACCATAGAGAAGAATCACCTTTTGCCAATTTAATGCAATCGATAGTTATTTTTGCATCAAATTATCATTCAAATACTCCAATTGTTGTCGATAACGTTCGGTTATTGTTTCATTTTATTTCAACAATTCATAATACATGACACCATCCATTCTTCTTCTTGTAGTGCTGTACGTTTAAAGTAGCGTATAAATATACACGTGTCTGTACAATGCGCAATATGCCCTCTTCTGCACGTCTAAATATAGTGGAAGCGTCTGATATGTTGCAGTTTCTGATGTTGCGGAGCTATGAGTGCTTGCAGCTTGATCCCCGCTTTCTCTCGATCTTTTCGATAAGAATGGTTTTTAGTAGGTCATATTTAGGTCCTCTCAATATATGTCCTAGATGATCTTCCATTGTTTAATTATCTCCATCAATCGATAGGATTGGCTCGATGTAATACCTCCTCATTAGACATGTGTTCTGTCCACAAGATTCTTAAAAACCTTCGTCCACATTTCGAAGGTTTCTATCCTATTGAAGGATTTAACATTGAGTGACCAGGTTTCTACTTCATATAACAGTACTGGCCATACGTAATTTGATCACTCGCATTCTAAGACTCAACTTCTTGTCTCAGTAGATACTTATCAAATCTGGTAAAGACGCTTCTAGCTATTGCTACTCTCACTTTAACCTCCCCATCACTATCCTACTTGTCTTTGAGTATAGAGCCTAGATATTTGATATTGAATTTGTTTATTCTCTCAATCGATTGATCGTCAATATGGAGATTTGCATTCCCATGAAGTTGTCGGCTAACTATCATCAGTTTGGTTTTGCTCACATTGACGTTCAAGAGGTTTTATAGTTTTTGGATATTCTCTAATATTGCTGTGTCGTCTACATATCGTAAATTGTTAATGGGAATGCCTTCTATCTTTATTCCTGGGAATCAATTCTGTATTTTGAAACGAGATGAAAATTATAAAAGTGAGTGAATTTACTAGAATACTAATAATTTCATTAGTTCAACATCTAGTAAATTTGTTCACTTTTGTAATTTTCACCTTATTTGAAGATACAGATCTTCGAAGAATCGACCCCCTCCTGTTTGATTTTCAAGTGCAGTTGGAATGTTTTCTCTATATATTAAATAGAAGTGGAAAATATGCATTCTTGACGAATCTGTCTGGCTTCTTATGTTATTAGTTTGAAGACTTGCCCAATTTGAGCTTTCCTGTTCCAGTACAACTTGTATTACCTGAATGTCCTTTTCGTCAATACCTGTTTCTCGTAAGATCGGTATTAATTGATTATCAATTGATTGCCGTTATCAAATGCTTTTTGATAATCAATAAAGCATATAAATACATCTTTTCATTTTTGTACGAATAATTGCATGCAGTATAATGCTTCCCTCGTATCTAAGCTATTCTTAAAGCCAAATTGCGTATCGCTTGATTTTTCTTCGCATTTGTCGTATATTCTTTTATGTATTATTTTTAAGAATGTTTTTAGTGTATGGCTCATAAGACTGATTAGTCGGTGTTCCTCACATGATCTAGCATTAGGTTTTTTCGGTATAGCGACGAAGGTAGAGACTAGTCAGCGGATATGTTGCCGGTGTCGCAGATCGTATTGAATAGTTGGCAAAGTTTTTTAGTGTTAACTAGTTTGAGCGTCTGTGGATATTGTCCTCCTCTGATACTTTCCTGTTCCTAAGATAGCGCGTGTATCTTACTTGTGACTCTAGTATTGGTGGCCCAGTTGCATTGCTGGTAATATCGCTTGGGGCCAATGAGCGCGTGTATCATCGAACAGATTCTGGATATATTCCCAAACTTTACAGATCTGAGGGTCTATTAGGATCTTATTATCTTTTGTGAGTTTTAAAATGTTTGTTCTCTTGAAAGTGTTGGTAATTTCTTTTAATTTTTTATGAAAGTGGAAGGCATCATGTTTCGCATATAATTCTTCCGCATGGATACAGCATCATTTTGATACATCATTATTAGTAGAATCGAGCAAACGATTAAAAAAATAAGAATAATTTTTCTATATATCTAAACTGACTGTTTAATCCTTCTTTCCTTTTGTATAATACGATATATAATTTCCTGCTAAGTCATATTCTAGTATTTGATTCTTGTTTTTGTGTAGTAGACCTATTAGGGAAACCACATTAAAAAAAACGCATCTTATAAAGTATGTAGTACCTCACGAGTGATGTGGAAATTGTCGAAATGTACATTACGAGGGCAAATCAATAAGTTTTTAGAAAAACATAGTAACATATTTTTTTTGATCGATTCATTTTTATTTCTCAACATAGTCTCCTTTCAGCTCGATACACTTGATCGATACGCTCGATACAATGATTCTCCAACTATTTCAAGCCGTCCGAATAATATGATTTGTTCAACAACCCTCCAAAATAAGCCTCTATTTCGGCGATGAGCTGTTGTCTGGTGGTGAATCTCTTTCCTCCGAACCATTTCTTCAGGAAACAGGAAATAATCGCAGAGAACTAAATCTGGCGAATATGCTGGATGGGGAAGCAATTCGTAGCGGAATTTCATTGAATTTGGTTATCGGTGCCGGGCACGTGTAAACCCGTGCATTGTCTTGATGGAAGAGCACTTTCTTTTTCGCTAAATGGGAACGTTTTTTCTTTAATGTTGTTGAAACGGTCCAATAAAGCTATGTAGTAATCGCCATTAATCGTTTGCTTCGACGGAAGGTAACCGATATGAATTATACCGCGTGCATTTCAAAAAATTGTGGCCATCACCTTTCCGGCCGACTTTACGGAGCTGGTTTACCCGATGAAGTCCATTGTTTTGACTGTTTCTTCGTCTCGGATATGAAGTAATGGATCCATGTTTCCATAGTAATGAATCGACGCAGAAATTCATCTGGATTACGTTGAAACATCTTCAAACATGAAATCGTCGCGCTTATAGTCCACAATGAGCAAACGCGGCATCCATCTTGTTGATAGCTTTTTCATACCCAGTTATTCGTGCAAAATTGAAATTACTATACTATGTGCCTGTGACCTCAACAAGCTCGCACACTTTCATTCATCGATTAATCAAAACAATATCATGGATTTTTTATCGATGATTTCTAGCATAGTAATTTCAATTGGATGTCCCAAATGAGGTGCATCACATGTGGATGTATGATCACGTTTAAATTCATTCACCCAATTGTATACAGTCGCAAACGCTGATGCAGACGTGTTATGAACATTATTCAACTCAGCTTTGATTTCTTTCGGCGTTAAACCTTTCATATGTAGATGTAGATGACTGCACAAAACTCATTTTTTTTTCATTTTGCAAGAAATACAAAAATTGTTCGCTTTAACCGTCATTTCTACAGAAATGAAACCATGCGATGAATTCCGCTCAAAATTTGACAGTAATCAACTGAGAGTGCTATTTGTTAAAAAGTAATATGACATGACACTGCGAGTGCCCTCTAACAGATTTTCCAAGAACTTATTGACTTGTCCTCGTATCATAATTATATAATGTATTAGAAAATTACGTTAAGATATAAGTATATCATTAAGGAACAATGAATAAATTAACAATAGAAAATTGTTAATAGACATAAATTATTTAATGAAAAACATGTTTCAATAATAATTTGGCGGAAAATGTGCTCCTATATTTCTGGTATAGAGACGAGAACCTCCTGAGCCAGAACGTCACATGAGCGCTCGGCGGCTCAACCGCCTTGAGCGGTAGTGGGAGTCACTCCCTGGAATCGGCCCAAAATGTACAAATCGCAAAGCATTGCTTTATATGTATTTAATTTTTAATTCATATTAGTTATATTTTCACATGTATAGTCTAAAATAAGATTCTTATTGTTTATATTATCGCCTGAAAGAAGGATCTTGTTTCCAAACATGTACTGATTATTGCGAAGAATATTACTAAGACCTTGATAATTTAAAAGCTTAGGATGCTCGCATGGAAAGCAAAAAATCCGAGTTCCCGATCGAGATAATATTCTTCGCAATACATTTATTTATAGTTTTTCAGCACATTAACATCTTTCTAATATGATGTCTGATTGAGCATCGAAATAAAAAAACCGCTTGTCAATTTAATTCGTGACATTATTATAGTAGTTTAAATACGTTTATAAGTCCGGAAAACTTGTTGCCGTGCGACAAATATGGTATATGCATGTACATATACAGAGTAAGTCTCGGACTGGTGAAATATCCCGAAAACTAAGCATTTCCAAAAGAAATGTTTTCTACAAAAATAGGGTTTCAAATGATTTATTCACTGAGTTTATCAATCTGATTTTGGATGGTGTCGCAAGGTCAGAACAAGAGTACATCGATTTTTTTAAATGGCACACTCTACTTTTAATTTGAGTATTGTTGCACTCGTGCAAAGAAAGACGCACTCTCAAAATTCTCATGGATTCCTTTCATACGAGATTCGCTCGCAGCAATAATTATTACATAGTTTAGAATGAGAATGACAGTTCTTGACAAAAATCAAAGACTCAGAACCGAACAATAGAACATAAAACACGAAATCGTCAAGGGGAAGACCCTCTTCTGTATTTACGATGACGGACTCGATTTAGAACACTCGATTCAGAGCAAATTAGCGGCGCAGCAATATATACAGGGTGTCTGGAATTTAAATGTCAAAACTTCAAGAGCGTATAAGGGATCAATAAATTAAGAAAAAAAGTCCTATACAGATATGCTCGTTTTCGTTTTGGAGAAAATCGCAAAAAAGGCAAAATGCAAGTTTCATTTTTGTATTTTGTCATTACTTATTCATATTATATTTATTCACTTAATGTAGATATTGTTCAAAATGTTATCCTCTTGTAGCAATGCAAGTATTGCGTCCCGTACAGCTCGTATTGCAGCTAAAGCACTGATCTGGCAATATTTGGTACACTGCAATCTCAATTCGATTTCTCCATTGTTCTCTTAAGTTAATTGATGACGAATAAACTTCCTACTTCAGGATCTCCTCCCCCCCCTTTCCCCCATACAAAGAAGTCCAGTGATGTCAGATCAGGTGATTAGGTAGCAAAGTACTACTCCTCCACGTTCAATCTATCGTTGTGGTAAATGTCTGTCTAGCTAAGCTCGAGTAGTTCTGCTATAATGAGCTGGACCCCCATCGAGTTGAAATATTTCAATCCATTGCTGCAATCCGTGGATATCTTCTAAATAATCAAAGAAGTCAGTCTCCAAAAAATCTGGCAGCATTTAATCTGTCGAGTAAAAAAAAATGGTCCTACAAGACAAAAACAAACATAAAAAGTTTTTACTTGAAAACAGAATTATTATTATTGTTTTTATGTACGAGTTTAGCTATTTACAATAATACTTTAGAGGCAGTGCAAGAATGAAGCAACTACGTTTTTGTATTTTTTTGCGATTTTTTTTCTCCAAAATGAAGCAAAAACTAGTATACAGGACTCTTTTCTTAGTTTATCGATCCCCTATATGTTCCCGAAGTTTTGACATTTATATTCCAGATACCCTGTATATAATTTACATTGAATTATTTAAACATTAAAGATCCAGCTTTGATCGTTATAGATATTTAATTTACTATACTAATTCCACTGAATTAATTTAATACTAGTTCGTACTACGAATTTCATATTGAAATCTATATCAATTGGCTCATTTTCAATGTTGTTTCATTAAGATTTCACTATAATTCATTAAAATTTTATTAAGATTCCATTAACAATTTATTAAGATTTCATTAAAATTTATTATATCTACTATATGTACTGAATTTTATCAAAAATTCAGTACAAAATATTATATTTAGCTCCACGTTGGTACAAAAATATAATACAGATACTAGAATACATGTACAAATGTCGAAAACCATGTACAAATGTCAATTTTACATGTGCAGATAATTTGAACGTCGGTTATATATCTAGCTCTGATTATACAGAGTGTTTCAGAATTTGAGGATACGGATTGCACAGCATGATTGTATGTACCAAAAGAAGCAGCTTTTTCCTCTGACAAAATTGCAGTACTTTTTAAATGAGAACAATTTTAAATTAACGAGTGAGCACTCCACGGCGCATACACACATGGCGCGTGGCACGGCCCGGTATAGCTGGGCATGTATGTTATTTTACTATTTTGCTAAAGATTTTATAAAAACTATATATGATGTCTAAATATCATAATTATATATTTACAAGTTGTCTAATTTACTTATTTTACTTTCAGTAGTTTCTTCAGTGATATCAATTAGAAAAACATTCTCTTTTTAAACAAGTTATTTTCAAAATAGTGATATTTAGATATCATGCATAATTTTTATAAAATTTTTAGCAAAATAGTAAAATAACGTTCATATGCCGGAATGCGCCGCCCCTCTTGCATAACGTAGAGCGTTCATTCGTTAACTTAAAATGTTCTTATTTAAAAAATATTGTTTGAACGCAATTTTGTCAGAAGAAAAAATTGTTTCTTTTGGCACATACAATCACGCTGTGCAATCCATATCCTGGAATTCTGAAATATAATATCCTGTATATAA
>Ga0157364_1001243_pt1 | contig 21089 bp, 8 predicted proteins | sample AttsexASBM2_FD_111476 | JGI IMG/M metagenome (GOLD analysis project Ga0157364, IMG submission 111476) | Fungus gardens microbial communities from leaf cutter ant in Ribeirão Preto, State of São Paulo, Brazil - Atta sexdens ASBM2 | ecosystem: Host-associated > Fungi > Mycelium > Unclassified ...
GATCATTGAGCAACACCGCTCCCCCGTTCTCGTAGATTTTTTAGAGGATAAAAGTAAATTATTCCTCATTATGCACTATTATAGATATCAAAGGAGCAATGATAACTTAATCCCTGAGTTAAATAATGTTTTGTTATTTTTAACTTTGTATGTCAGAATGTAAATCAATCCATTTCTGTGGTTAGTTTCAAAGTAAACATTGTCCATATTAACGTATGTATTTTGTAAATAATAAACTAAATTTGAGTCAAATTAAATTTAATTTTACATTTTCTTGAGTTAAATTGTTTATTTCTACTATTTCAGTCAAAGTAACGATATATTGCGGATAGGAACAGAAATGGCGACCTACAGAAATGATTAAAAATTCTTCAAATTATAATTGACATTATGAATTTAATAGTGCGCGCTTTTTACAGAAATTTAATACTGGAAGGTAGAACCGTGCAAAGAATTTTTGGGGCTTTAGTGTAAAGGTAAAGATGGGGAGGTCCTGTTTGTCCATAAATTTCGTATTAAAAAAACTTTAAAGAGTTTAGAAAATAACAAAAGAGTATAATGAAATTTTTTATAAATTATTTTTAATTATTTTTACAGTATAATTAAAATTTTCATAAATCAAAAACTTTTTCTATTCAATATTGATTAAGGAATCAAAATTACAGTCTTTAATTATCTTTAATTTCATTTTCAATAGAAAATATTATACAAGCATTTAGATTTTCTTGCCCCATTATAGAACGTAAATTGATTTTGTAAATTTTAATTTACTCTCTGAAACTTCTTTTAACTTAACATTTATAGAATTTGGAGTGAAATATATTCGTAAAGCTATAACTATATTTAGGAATATTTCTTCCAGATTATTTTTTATTATATAAAGTAATAATTTTTCTTTTCTTGCTGATTTCTTCTGGAGTTTCTTAGCACTGGGGTTCTGATGCGAAGCACTTTCAGTACTCCTCTTTGTACCATCCTGCTGGAAGCTAGTGATTAATATTCAAAATAAGCAATTTTCAGTATTAAAACGGGTTTTTGTAAAGATTATTTGTGCTATATTCTAATACAGAGTGTTTATTATCTGAAAAACTTGAAAAATTTGAAATTATCAGATATTTTTTTCTATCTTTGAAAATCAGGGATTCTCATGCTGTTTTATCGGGACTCGGGTAAATTTTACTTTTAAATTAAATTTAAATTCTTTCTTTTTCTGAAAGCATTGCTTCTTTGATTTTTTTTACTTGATAATCAATACAAAATGTTGATAAATATGACATACATTCACGTATATTCACGTATTTTCGTGTATTTCGCGAGTTTTATAAAAAATTAAGATAATGGAGTGGAAGACTCTTAGCAGAATAGAGTAGTTCACTGATTACATTTTAATGAGCCTTCCCTACATTATCCTATAGATTTTGCGACTCAAATTGTAGAAATAATACAGTGAGAAAATGTACTAAATTTTAATAAATAATTATTTGATTAGTACTAATATTTATTTACGGAAAAGAAATATTTGCTAAATAAAAAACAATAAATTAAAAATTAAACTAATAGTTTTTGTACCAAATAAATATACGTTTACATTTAGTAAGTATTTAACTAGCACTATTTAATCAAATATTTATTAAAATTTAGAACATTTTACTCTCAGTGTGTAAATATATTCAAAACTGTATCTATTATGAAATTCCTATCTTCTAATTTTCAATATATACTTTATTTGCGATGCTCTAAAAAATTCTCTAATCTGATCTGAAATTTTGAACGAAAATACCTCGAAAAAAATCCGAGAATTATTAGAGAATTTTTTTACAAGATTTTAGTAAACAATAATTGAAGTTTCGTGTACTACGTAGGTGTAATCGATGATAAAGATAAATTGCACAATGAATATTCTGTGACATGTAAAAATATCGGAATACAGTTTATGAGTCAGAGCAATTTATAAATTAGAGAAAATTATTTGAATTTATAATCTTTTACTGTCACGATTCATCCTCGTGCAGCAATGATTTGTGTACAAGGAAAGCTCTTCATTTAAGTTGTGGGAATTCAGTTGTATGAAACTATTAGTTCTACAAAGCTATTGCAATTTCCTTCTGCCAATATATAGTGGTGATATTTCACACCGACGTAGAATTCTCTTGCTATAGATTTCTCTTATCCTCATCGGCATTATCGATTTTTTAACGGTGGTATATCGAAGGTGTGGAGGTCATTTATACGTAAATGTCAGACTTTATCTACGGGGTCACGAATACCGAAATCGCTGGATAAAAAAATTGTTTTTTTTTTGCAACGAAGAAACTTATTCATTATTTTTTCTCATTTCCTTAACAGTAAATTGAAGTCTTTCGAGTTTTCTATATTCCACTCCTGCAATTCCTCCCTCATTCCTGCATTTCAAATCCTATTTCATATCTTGCTGATCTTCATCGATTCTCCCATACTTATCCCCGGAATATATCGAAAAAAAATTGTAAATATTTTATCGCGAGAATAAGAACGTGATAGAATTCGCAGACTCCTGTTTAATATTCGCAGAAATTAAGTTAAGGATTCTACCGAAATTCACGTTTCTCGTATCCGATCTCATTTTCGGCTTTACGTATTTTTCTTTTCTTTTTCGAACCTTGCCGGATTTTCGCGGTTTTGACGCGTTACGGCTCGCCCCATCGTGAGAATAAGGGCACACCCGGGATTTACCTGCGTCGTTGAGAGGATCGATGAGGAGCGTACTCCGCTCCGCCTCCACGCGCTGCGCCGCGCTCAGCTTAGTTCCGCTCCGTATATCGGTTTTCTTAAACCGGATAAACGGTCAATTATTAGCGGGATGTTTTCTCAAGACACCTATTCTTTTTTTTTCTCTGTTGAACGCCGATGCTTCTGAGGAAAAGCCGCTCGTACCGGCGACACCGAGAACGTGACGTATGCTTCCCTGCAACCCCGTTGTAACTGGCGGATTTTCACTATGACGACGCGTGCCTGACGACTAGATGACCAGTGACGTAACTAGAGCGCAGGGGCGTCCATTCGAGTGCACCCTTCTCCTTTCACCCTTATCTTAAATCTTTGTTCCATCTACACACAAAAGATACATATGTATTTACAATGTAAGTTTGTGTTATTGGAAATATAATTAAAATTCTCGCAAATCAATATCATAGATGTTTCAAGTCTTTTTTAATTAATTTCAAGCTATTTTTTTCACAAAGCTTTGATAACGTCTAAGACACTAACTAAAATAGTTTCGTATCCTAAAGAGTAACATTTTCTTTTTTTATAGAAATTTTAAGATAATGTTATAGTTATTAGAATATTTCACGTCACTATTGTTCCTATCTATAACAATTGAATCGTAGGTGTAAAAATAATGAAAACTCGTTCGAAGATATTTAGGGAAAAAAAATTTGATGTACGGAATCACTTATGATCTTATAATTAGGATGTAACATTAATTGGATTTATATGTAATTTTGATATAATTTTTGATATATTTACTTTTATATCTCAAAACATCTTGTATATTTCGTTTTGTCCATTCTTTTGTTTGTGAATTGAACGTAGTCGTCATGGTGGGTTTGAATGAAACAGCTGACACGCCGGCGCAATCTGCGTACGCAGCGAACAATTATTGGCCTGTTCCTCCTTCCTATACGATCATCAAAATTGTCCATATCAGCGTTATGGAAATGTGATGTTGTATCATCAATTAATGCATATTATCTAATCTTGTTGCACGACTTTCGTTCAATAATGATTGATTTCGAAGATAAATAAATATTGTAAAAAAAAGCGAAAAAGAATGTTCGATTTATTTTTTATAAATTTAGGCATTATATATTTTGAAAGAATTTTAGAATTGAATGATGTAAATGTTTGATGAATTCAAAGACGCATAAGTAAAGTCGCAAGATTCAAAAATTAAGAAATTAAATATGGTGGTTTATAGAACAAATTAAAGAAATTTAATAATTGTTATCGAATATATAATATATAAAGTTAAATAGCAAAATGTGATTTTGAAGAATTGAAGAATTCGACAATTTTAAAGTTGATTGATTTGGGGACAGAAGAGGGCTGAAGCAAACATTTAAATATCAATAAACAAAAAATGTCACAGTTAGTCAATGTATATACTAAATGTTTTAAGAAACTTATAATTAACAAAAAGCATATAAAATTGAATATACACATTAAAAATATATATGATATTGTGGAATTGAAGAATTTGAAAATTTTAGAGTTGAATGCAAGTCGTGCAAACGTTTAAATTCAAGAACGTGGAACTTCTTAAAACTTACATTCATGTAGATCGAAAACTAAAAAAATACTACTAAATTAAGATTTATATATATTTGTCAAGAAATTCGTAATTACTATTGAATATATATAACATAAAAACCGAAAGAATAGAAAAATATAATGTTATGGAATCGAAGAACTTGAAAGTTTTATATAGAGTTGAGCGACAAATTCAAGAACACTCAAAGAAGATTCATAGATCGAAAAATTAAAAATATATAAGAAGATTGAAAGATCCGAACATATCAAGGTGCCTTTAGCGCCATTGTACAAAGATGTCAAAAGCATATATTTTTTTGTTCGTTCGACTCCTCAAAGACTAGATACGGCATTGCTCTTTTAATCACGACAGCGCAGGCGTCGAAGAAGCTGCCTTATCAACCGAGATGACATCCCAATGCAGGGTCTCGCCTTGGCCGCGTTCGAGGAGTCGTCGCGTGAAAATGCCGGGGAACACCTTGCGACCGCACGATCGTCGTGTGTGATCATTCATATGTAAACCCCCGCGAGTACACCTACAATTGGAGCACCGATTGGCGATCGAGAAGCTTATTGGGAAATCGGTAAGTTGGCGATCGATTGGTGTGTTTTGACGAGTGCGTACAATTGAGCGACAAATCTACTGCATGTCTGGCGAACGGCAGAAGATTGTCGGCGAATTGCGAAAACGGCGCGCGTAATCGTCATGGTAAGTCATTGAGCTAATTTATAGCCTGTACTTTGATGATCAATGATGATGGACAGTAGCGTATGAAAGAATTAGAGAAGGGAACGGGATGAAGAAAAAAAATATTAAGAGGAAGAAGGAAGACACGTGCGAAAAATATTTAGAGAGGATTTTTGATGCAGAGACTGTTTCTTCTCTCTTTTTCTCTTTCTTGGAAATGTTTTCCCACGTGAGCGTTTTAGCCACAGTTGTTATATATTTTTTTTCTTTGTTATATATTTTCAATTTATTAATTAAAAATATTAATAAACATTATTGATAATCCTTAGAAAAATTTAATATTCTAAGTTATTAAATTAGTTAGTGATTAATTATTTTTTTTGAGTATTAAAAGTATTGTTGTTTTTAATATTAAAAAAAGTAATTAATTATTAATCAATTTATTACCCTACACAGTATTAAACTTATCGAAAGAAAACCGAGAAGATAAATAAGATAAAATCGGATAAAATAATTCTATTGTATTTACCGATAAAATTATCTGTTCCATCAATTGGAAGATTTTGTAATGTTAGAAATCATAGTTATAAGTGCGCATAAGATGATGCTAACTTCATATTACGATTTTCCAAATAACTTCAAAAGTTTCCTTTATCTCTCAATTACTTTAATATTTAAGTTATTTGATTATATCATATGGGATAGAAGTTCGGTGAAATTGATTGTACTTACTTAGAAAACGTAGCATTTGTGAGACAGAACGTCATTAGTTAGCTTGTAATATAATTAATTTATGACATAATGTGATTTATAATAGTATTGCTTAGGACAGGTCGAGGAATTATAATTTATTTCACAGATGTTGCTGCGTACATCTCAGACGATTAGTCATCGTCAGAATTGTTCATATTCATGGATTTACACACACTTGGCTTCATGAATTCAAAATCCATTGACCTTTGTATTTGCATATCCTTGAGTTAAATCTTTGATCTTTAGATCTACTAGATTGTTTTATGCAGCTTCAACAAATTATGAATTTTTCCGAAAATTATTTGTTTAACGATTCTACCTCAATAAATTGATAAATTACTTGTTTGAATTTAGAGACATTACATAATTAAACTACTTTTGTATCATTATTGAAAAAATATATTAACAATATATTATATATAATTAACAAATTTTATTTTTAAGAAGTTTTTGCTAGTTTGATCTTCATTATGTATGATTATGTGGTGTGTTTTATTTTATTAGATATATAGTTTTATGGATAGCTCTTCAAATATTATAATAACATATTTTCAATTGTTTTTATCTTACTTTTCATTTAGATAAACTTTCTGTTAAATGAAACTGTCTTGTGCATTTTTAATTATATTATTAATTGTAAATATAGTACAATAAGATTACCTCATAAAAATTTATTAAATATAATTTGAAGTTATTATCAGTTATAGAATTTTTTTTTAGTCGCTATGACTAATAGAAATTTTGGATTTATAAATCTTCGATTATTTTTAGTCGTAATTTTAATTTTGTTTTTTTTTGCTAACAAACTTAGAGCGATTTGACTGAAGAAAATAGTTTATTACTTTTAGCATATTTTTTTAATCTGCTCCTGTCATTATTTTGAAAACAAATGTTTTCCAATCATGCTTTTCGCTTTTCACACTTGGGACTCGTTTTGACATTTGCGATTAATGCTCCAATTTGTGGAAAATGTCACGCCCGTGTCCAGTGCAAATAATCGTCTCGTTATTATTTTACTCCAGTTGACGATAACGGAGGACATCACAATGTTGACCTCACTTCGGTTGAACGAGAGCGAACTTCTAGTATCTCCCTCTCTCTTTAAGAGACGTCATAAATGACGTCAGACATTTGGAAAATCGATTAAGTATAGGCTCGTCCCAATTTTCAACAGGAAAGTTTAATAATAGTCTAATAGTGCAGAGGTGATAACGAGATTCTAAGATGAAAAATAATAGGATTTCTTTATCTATTTCTTTATCTATCTGTGCACAAGAATTTGATTGCATTAATTCTGTTTGAAAATAGGTTAATTAGAATTTTCCAGTTGAATCTATTATATAATTTTAGTTGACATAAGCTGAATTTTAATTTATGTGATCAGAATCTTCTGGTTCATCCATTTTTAATCAGAAATTTTTCTCAATACATGTATATATCTTTGCGTTCATATTAATCATTTTCTTTTCTTTTTTTTCTGTTTATATCAAATATCCTATTTTTTTATGTCCTAAAAATGTTTTATTTATTAAAATAAATAAATATAAAGAAAGAAATAGTTTTATATCAGCTTATCAAAAAAAAATCGCTTATGATGGAAATACTTACAGAGAAAGCTCGTTGAAGAAAAAGTGCTTTAGTGCTTTCAATTATTCATTCTATCAGTTTAATTATGCGATATGGCAAGCCTGTTGTTATATTGCGGTTAATGGAGATGTACCATATATATATATATAATATGTATACAACGTGGCCTCGGAGAATCTCGCATGCCGAGCGACGCAATTAGGTTTGCGCAGCTGAATGATGGGCTATGATAAACCGCATATGTCCACTACTAATTATGATCTACAATAATTATGATCTACAATAATTAGAAATTGAGATTCAAGAAGCGTGGTCGATTTGTTTTCCTACAACGTTCGTGCTTCGAAACGAGAACTCTTTTAGCGGTTAATAATAAGTACAAGAATAAATGCAGAAGATGCTTTTAAGATTGAGCATGCATTAGGATTGAAGAGAAAAATCTCGAAAAATTATCTAACCTTATCTCTCATTGACCTACAAGTTTCATAAATTTATTTATAAATTAATATAAATTTGCTTAATTTCTTGCTTCGCAGAATTTCACTCTTATAGACTTTTTTTATTTTAAAGACTTTTCCAATAAGTTGTTAATTTGATTTTACATTTCTCTGTTTTCAACTTGATTCTTTAATTCTTCAGATCTATATGTATTCAGAATTTTTCTTTCTATTTTCAGAGTTTTGTTCTCGTGAAACTCTCTGAATCCATTGTTTCGCATATTTTTTTTAAACGATCTCTTGATTCTGCAAACTGTTGAATACATCACACTATATCATAGCCCATCAAATAATCTTTGATATAAAAAAATGAATTTATATTATATACACACGCGTTGTAGTGAGTTTTTTATTTCTTATAACTACATATATAATACGTCGAACATTTGCTGAACGAATGAATAATATCATCTTTCGAAAAAGGAAAACCTTATTTTAACAAGTATATTGAGTATATACATATATATATATATATATATATATATATATATATATATATTTGCCTTAGAAGTATAAATAATATTTTAGTAATGATTTAATTAACAATCAAAAGAATAATAAATCAAGATTTATAAATAACAAAATCGTACTATATTTTGGAATTAATTTTGAGCGGATCTTATACTAAGTATCTTGAGGTATCTTAGGTATGTTCAAAATTAGAATAATGACTATAATCTTTAATTATTTGACAATAAAATTTTAAAAGGTGCATATTTGACAATTAAATTTTGAAAATATGATACAAATTTTAATTTATCTTTTGCTTTTCGTTGAAAAAGAATCGTTCTTTTGTCAAATGTGCACATTATGAAGTCTCTTAATTTCAAGGAAGAATAAAGTAAATGTAAAGCAGAAATCTTTTTCATGCTGTAATGGTAGTTGCAAACATCTTCATATTACAATAAAGCAGTACAAGTCGCTTTTTGAGAATTCTAATGGCAAAGGAAACATTTATATATTTTTAAAGCGATGATATATGAAATCGTGGTACTTATACATTTGGAACATTTTTGCTTGCGTGTATTTTTCTTTGCAAATGTCACTGCGACAAAAATACAAGGAGAAAGGGAGGATGCATTACATTTAATTACTGAAAAGAATCAAGAATATGAAGTAAAGAAAAAAAAAGAAGTGAAGAAGATTAATAAACATCAAGATTTTAACCTTTTACGAGGCAAAAACTCATTTGTAATTCAGCAAATTAGTACATAGATGTTTTATGCGTCGTACACATTTCGGCCGGATGTTGGGTCACACCGGGAGTGTGCCTACTCTCGGAGGGTGAAAAGGAAACTTCGACCCGCCCTTTTGAAATGTCAAAGGTTGCCGCGCAAGTCGCATCGACGTACTCCCGTTTCCCAGGAAAGCCGTTTCCCCGTGCGAATCTGGCAGCATTGTTTCTACTCGTTCACAGGATAATTCGCTATCATCCGCGAGAAAGCAAACAAGCAGAAAAATAATATTTCGGACACTTGTTAAAAAAAAATATTAATACGAATCTCAATAACAATCTTAAAATTAATAATAATGCGCTCCGATTTGGGACACATATTCATATTTATCAATAAAACAAATAAACATCAACGAGAAGGAAATCATGCATAATTCATGATGGATTTCCATTCCGTCGAAAATTAAGTTTACGGAGTTTAATCGAATAAGTATCATAAATCTCTCTCCATATATAGGTCATACTATAACAAATGTGTCCGGGGAGTTTTATAAAAAAGACGCATAATCGATGGCCGATACATTTCTGGTAAACGTACAAATAAGTTAAAAGTGGGCGTTTTTATTTTATCGACAAAAAACTCCTATGTCTGTCGGGGTTAATAATAATCTTAACGATTCACCGTGATCGATGCTCGGAGCCTTTGATATTTTCGCACAATTATTGTATTAATATCGTACCGGAATATCCGAGCCACGCTTCCCTCGAAAGGTCAAACCGGTGACATTACAATTCCATCGAATTCTGAAAATTTCCCATTCGTCGACCGCGAAGTGAAAAGACAAATACTCGCGACATTCGAGAGGCGTAATTAAATGCCACGCGAAAGATCCGAGACAGAATTGAAGCTTGAGCCCTTTGTCGTCGGCTCGCAAACAATTTTATTTTCCTTCGTTCGCTCGATATTCAGTCTTTATGGGAATGGAAGGTCAAATAGAGTTTCTTGGCGGGTGACGCCGGATATTGCGACTAGGACTAAATTTAGATATGCAGGCCTAACTTATCCCTCTCACTCCTTTAGAAAACGTTGTACAAATATATATTCTTTTTTTACATTTATATTAAATTTATAATCTGAACAGAATGTTTTTTTCCTAATATTTTGCATACATTATATAATAATTATATGTTACTATATATTTGTTATTATATTATCATAATTGTAATCATAATTTTATAATGTAATTATAAAATGACACATCATTTTATAATTACATTATAAAATTATGATTATCATTATAATGTATATAATAATATAATAATTATATAATTGTATTTTATATGCTTTCTCTTTCTCATCAGATCAACTCTAATATATAATAACAAGTATTATTATATTCAGATAAAAAAGTTATTTTGGAGAAACGATTGCAATCGAGCTTCCAAGAAAAGATATTTGATCGAAGAGGAATATGTGTTGCGAGAGGCAAATATGAAAATATTTTCCACCGGAAGAGCAGGTAGCGGATTGTTTACCAGCTTCCGTCTGGTCCAGACATAGTGGCGTATCGATAAAGTGAGGATTAAGCGATGTTCCTATTTATCACATGACGCATCCGTTCGTGAGCACGACGTCTTCGTATTTAAGTGCACTCTGCCATTAATCTCATCTTCTGGAGGGATTAAACGGACACATTTTCTTCGATGTTTCGTTAGGCATCACCCAAAGAGTATCGTTGCTTTTACGGTTTCGCAAGCAATTGGGTGTTGTATTACCCAACCCAAATACACATGTCACAAATCTAAGTTTATTTTCTATTTTTCATAGATTCTACATTTTCTTGCGCACATAAAAATATCCATTTTTTTATCTAAGCTCGTTTCCATCAACGTAGATTAACTTTAATCTTGGGTCAATCTATTGTTTCTAAGAACTAGTAAAAAAATAAAGAATAGATTGAATCGAGATTAAAAATTAATTTACCTTGAGCGTAGAGAGCATTAGTTATTTATTCTTCATAGATCTAATAGGTATAAATTATACATTCCCTGTGATCTTAGCATCTTTCTGCTCCATTAGAAATAATTGGAACATATCAGCATCTCTTTTCAATTCGATATTTTAAAGAGAAAGAGAAGGAGAGAGAGATATTCTTCTCATTCTTTCTAAACTGATAATAACAACTTCATAGGATACAATTTTTATTACGTCCATAAGGATCTAAGCATAAGAATTTAGACTTATTACCGTGTCGGCAATAAATCATACGTCATACGTCAAAGGTTGTGCGTTATTTATGTCTATAACTTAAGTCTCTAAATAAGTGTTATGACAATTCTTATGCTCAGATCCTAAGTCTATTCACATTGTTTGAAATTTCTTAAGAAGAAAAACATTTTTCTTTTTAAAAGGAGATAAATATATTCGGACGTTGAAAAGAGAGGAAGCAAAGATGCTAAGTGCAAAAAGTACAAGTAAACAGACTTCATGATAGAAGAAAATAATAGGTCTATTGCTTGTACTTTTTGTATCTTAGAAGTGCTTGTTGTACTTTTAACCTTCTCTTTCTCTCTTTTCAACGTCCGAACATATATTTATCTCATTTTAAGTGCAAAAATTTTTTTAGAATTTTGTACAGCGCGAACACTGCAGATAATAATAGCGGTATATACATACTAGAATAACCAATCAAATTTGAACCCAAATTTATTCCCCTTCTGCGCATTCACGGAAATAAGATATGTATTATATATAATATATATCTTATTCCTGATTACGTGTATAGTTTATTACTGAATTTTCAGCAATTCGCTACTCAATGACTGTGTTCAGCAAAACACAACAGTTTTGTAATCGTTTTATGATCGATTGTCTACTAAGATAGGACCATTTTCTAGATCTAAAAATATAATCCAATCAACTCGAAAAAAATTTCCAACAGTTGCAAAATAAACGTTCGTCTGCTAAAGTTGAATGCAGCTACTTCTTCTGCTCTTAAACCATGCACGTCAATCGACTATCGCAAAATAATCATGATGATAACTTCACGCGAAAAAAATCTCCCTGTGATTAGAATCCTTAGGTCTCGATTGCGCCTTTCATCTCGAATTTCCCTTGAGAGAAACCGAAGACGCAACCAAGAGGATTCGATACACGAGACGTAACATTTATTGAAAGATGTCGTTCGCTCATATCTGGAAATCGTCCAATTTGCGGTGTCTAACATTCCGACATTTCCGACGAAAGCTCGACATATTCGAGAGATCGAAGAGCTACAATCCGCGACTACCACCAGAAATGGGTCTATGCTCGGATGATGATACTCACTACGAACCTTCTTACGCACCGTGCCTTCCGCCGTGGAGACCAACGTCTCTTCCTCCTCCATGCTGGCCATCATTTTATTACCCGCACACCGGTAACATTGGGAATTCTTTCATGCGTATCTCTTGAACTTTCCCGATAAATTCGTAACTTGACGTACTAGGAATTCTGCGGCGCTGAGATTTAAATGACTTGAAATTAGAACGAAATGGAGGCTGTATATACGAAAAAGAACGGTTTTGCTAGAATTTAAACATTTAGCTAAATCTGAAAATAATTTTGTTTGATCAATCATCAAATTAATTTATACGTTAATGACAATACTGGAAGATGTTTTAACATTCTAGCAATTCTTTTCAAAATTTGAGTGTCTTACAATTATTTTGATGTTTCAAACAAAATTATTTTTAGATATCTATAGCTAAATTTTTAGATACTTCAATAAAAGCGTTTTTTCTCATGTATAGAAAAACGAGAGAGGACAAAATCATGTGTTATTCTAGAAAAATATAACTTTGACTTTAACTATTATAAAGTTTGTTTATTATATACGCGTACAAAATATAAAAGATAACATTAAATACAAAATGTGATGCAAATGGAGAAAATTATTAAATATCATATACTTTAATCAAATTCATATTTTTCTCAGTTTTCTGCAAATTGAAACAAAATTTGAATACAACTAATTAATGTTATCAGCAATAAATAAAATTCGAAATCTAATTGAATTTGCTTTATTTTAATATTTCGCCCTTTATTTCGATATGCACGTTCATCAAGAAAAATATTTCATAGATTGAGAATTTGGCACGAATTTAATTTATCGTTAAGAGAGATGCCGAGTGCAATGCTGCAATGCAATTTAATTTCGCCGTGAAATTCCTAGCGATATACGTTATTAATAATCGCATGTAAATAACAATACTATCGATTGTGAATAGATCCAAGCAAGCTTTTATTTTGGCGTATACTGTGCCTCTGCATCGTGATACCGTTCGTTGTGATTGCATCGATAGTTATTAAGACACAAGAGCGAGAAAAAGCAAAGCAGCCGAGGGAACCGTACCAAGATCTCCCGTACTTGCGTCGTCGGGTTAAGGTTCTAGTTGGCCCCAGAATTGTCATTTGTTAGAATTGTTAAGAGAAATAAGACTTAAGGAATCTTTCTACTGTTACAATCCGGTGGTTGCGCGAATTTAGAACTTTTCTTGTGTGAATCTCATTTTAAATGTCGAATTTTATGATTGATTCTTCATCAGCGAGAATTTAATCGTTGACAAAGAATCAAACAGTTTCGTATATAAATTTATAAAATCATTGTAGATTAATTACAGAGCGATTGTATTGCAGGTCGCGCACGAAATTTATTATTGTTCAATTAAGTTGATCAAATATGAAGATATTATTAATCTGTCATTAAATCACATAGTATTGTTCTTGTAGAATTTATATTAAGAATTGCATTGATTAAGTATAAAGATGAACAATAAGATATGTATTTACTTTTGTATTTTTGATGCACAATGAAAATGGAAAAGCAAATCAATTTTGATCACTCTATTTTGAAAATATTATTTTTCAAATATTCAATACACAACTGTTTAAAGAATTTGTATTCATATTTTTTCAAATTTTGCAAGATGATTATATTCTAAAACTTAAATCTTTATTCGATTATATTTACTTATCATGATAGTTTGTTGTATCTCTTTGATAGATAGACCAATTTTTTTGGTGGTTTCAGTTGCACTGTCCGACAAAATTTTATCTTTTTTTTTTGCAACACAAATATGAAGGGAATTTTTGACTTATAAAAATATGGACAAAAGCCTGCTGAATCCATTAACAAAATTTGACTAGTCACAATTTTGAAAAAAAAATGGGATTAAAAAAAATAAAAAAATAATGATTTGAGAGTTTTCGTGACATTGTAGCATTGATATCTTATTTTTTCTAAATTTCATTAATATCATGCAAAAGTATCAACTTGTAGTTTTAAAATGCATTTTAGTTCGTTTCGATATGATTTTTTATTTTCGAGTTATATATATATATTGTAGATACACGTATTACGTAGGAAAAGAATATTTTTCAAATTGTTATATCTTGAAAACGAAAATACACCATCACATTGAAATGAATTAAAATGCATTATACACTGTAAAAAAGAAAATGTTAATTTTTATTTAAAGACGTTTAATGGACTTTCTGAGACATGCAAAAATGTTAAAATTAACATTTTTGTGTTAATTTTAACATTTTTGTGTGTCTCAGAAAGTCCACTAAATATCTTTAAATTAAAATTAACATTTTATTTTTTACAGTGTAAAATAAAAAATGATACTTTCGCGTGATATTAATAAAATTTAAGAAAAAAATTGATACCAATGCTACAACGTCATGAAAATCCTCAAAATCATCATTTTTGTCACTTTGATGCCACTTTTTTTAAAATTGTGACGTGCTAGTTAAATTTTGTTAACGGATTTATATTTAGAAGGCAAAAATACGGAAATGTCTATTTACATTTGTGCTGCAAAAAATTGTATTAGACAGCGTTATCGACTGATGAAGACCTACAATTCTACCGACCTTATTCCAATTTGCCTATACAATAAATTTCATTATAATTTTTCTTGCACTGAGAAAAATTTGATTGAAAATAAACGAACTAGATATTAAGAATTTTGGTTATCTCTAAACTAGAATTATTCCTAGATTCAATCAAAATTCTGATTTGTCCATTTTCAATCAGAATTCCAATTGACAGACAACAAATTAAAACAATCAGACTCTTTTTTTATATATTTCATAAAATTCACAAAAGAGAGGACAATAGAAGAAAATTCCATTTTTTCTAATTTTGGATTTACATTAAACAGAGTCATTTTCCAGTTTTATTATTTCTCTTTTGATTGTGTGAATTTTTTTTAGTGATTCGAAACAAAATTATTTGTTTATCTACCTAGAAATCAAGAAACCGTAAAATTGCTCATCTGTCAGAGGCTTCATGCAATAGATAGTAAATCAATCGTGATTACTATTATCAAATCTACTTTATAAATTCTCGTATATTCTCTGTGAATATACGTGAATGCTAAGAGATCCTGTATAACTTCCTTTTCTCTTTTAACAGCCTTTTCCTTGGGGCGATGGCAATCACACGTTGTTTCATAATCCCGTGAAAAATCCAATACCACCGCATGGTTATGAAGTTGAAGATCCGAATGCACCCAAGAAAGCGGGGGATTAGTAGAAGCGTAGGAATAACTTGGTCCTGCTAGTGGCAACTGAAAATAGCGGCGAGACAAATATGACGGCTTGTCTGCTTGACACGCGGCAGTTATTTTAATTTTTAATCGTTTCTTGTTTTAGCGAGAGCGAGAGAGAGAGAGAAAAAGAGAGAGAGACAGAGAGAGAGAGAGAGAGAGAGAGAGAGAGAGAGAGAGAGACAGAGAGACAGAGAGACAGAGAGAGAGAAAAAAGAATATTACATGTGAAATATTAAATTTTAATTGGAACAAGACTCTCGATTGCATAAAGTGATTGCAGCTCGTTTATTACTTACGATTCGATGACATTTATTTATTTGAAATTATTACGGAAATAATTATGAAATCGCTGTGTAAAAGTTTAAATAAAAAAGTTCCCAAAGAGTCGCTTTGTTAAAATTGTTTCTCTTACATTATTTTGTCTTCCAGCGAGGTTCTATTTTTCCACGTGTTTTATAAATCGTTTTAGTCTATTAAATTTAAGCTTATAAAAGAATTGGGAAACAACGGCTCTTTACAATTTTGAGATTTTAAAAGATGTATAGAAAAATTCATACTTACGCAAGTAATTGCTTGTTTCAAATATTTAAAAAATTCATAATCCGCAAATTTATTATAAAAGTTCATCACAAACATCAAATTTATTCAAAATATATATTCTGAATCCTATAATAAATTTATATAATCCTTCAATTAAGATTATTAAATTAAAACAAATTGCTTATTACATAAAATCGTTTCTTCGATCAGTCTTATAACATTCTTTAAAAGAAAATAAATTCTTGTTTTGAATATATAATGAGTATTTTAAAAATTTGTAATAAGTATATTTTAGTATTTATTATCAAATTCTTTATTAAAAATAATCATTACTTAAAAGTGAATTGAGTAATCATTTTTCTTAACAATAGAATAATATTTTTCTGTATGATGTAACTTATCCTTCGGGGAAATTTAGACTCAGAACAGGTGTCAAAAGGTACAAGATATTTTCAAGATATCTCGCTGTCGAATTATAGATGACGAATATCCCGAAAGGATTAAAGTGACTCCGACAGACTCGCACGCCGTTTTTGGTCTCGCCTTCTCGTGAAGGTTCGCCGGCGCGAGTGGCGCAGCTGGTCTCGCGCCTTCTTGGTCGTTCGGGGGCGATCAATAGACCGGGTGGTGGTGGAGGACGGTGGTTGTCCGGGCAGTGGCGAGTTAACCACCCCGGCGTCACATTTCTATTATCTAACAACAATCTCCGGTATCATGTCTCCATTATCTGGAAACGATCCCCGGCGAGATCCCACATACCTATATCCGTCACGAAGATAAGAGGTGGAGTTATCTTCGAGCTGTCATTATGACTTGAATCGTCATGACACTCCTCATTTCGGAGATGCGCATATGAGATCTGTAAATGTGTCGATTATCTTTCACATTATTTGAAGATCATACTTGGTAATCTTTGAGATTAATCTTTTCAACATCATTATGCGATTATGAGAAGCAATCCTTCATGGAGAATTCTTCAGTAAATTACTTTTGCAATATTTTATTCGTTTTTACACGAGAGATTACTCTCTACTATTACTGGTACACTTTTATATTATACGTTATATATGATATGAAAGTGCACTTGTGATACATCGTGTAAAATGTAAAAGTATGCAAATGCAAAATTTAAAAGTACGTATCTTACACGCAAACAACGATAGTAAACATAAACGAGTCTTTTAAATCTTTTCATAATTGAGGGAAAAAAGAGAGATAGCCGCCCAGATGTACCACCGATATGTAAATATCTTCAACCATGTGACGTGCATAAACTACGACGGTGTACGCGTGCGAGTCTTTGTTGTAAAATAACATGTTTGTTCATTGGCGCCGTTTAATTTACGGCCCTGCCCGCGGGCTCGTCGGGTCGCGAGGTGCGAGCTCCGATTGGTCGGCAACGATTTCGCGGGTTCGACGAGTCGCGCGTCGCGCGTGCGATCGCGCCGCCAATCGAGCAGCCTTCCTCCGCTTCCGCCGTCAGTTCAGTCGGTGGCGACGCGTCGCCGTGTTCTCGTGTTGTATATTTATATATGTGTCTTTTACTGTCACTTAGTCCCATCGTCGTCGAGCCGCCCCCTTAGTACCCTTCAATCGTCCCAGTCCCGCTGTGACATCATTCGCATCATTTGACGTCATTGTTTAACCCTTTTATCGGTAATTTAGGCCGCCCGCCTTTTTTGTGCTTTCAAAAGCTCACGTTCCTTCCTCTTAATCGAATTGATGTGAACTCGTACAGTATAAAAGTAAATGCATGAATGTTTTTTAATTGATTGCAACGCGTAGGTATGAGTTTTATGTATGTTTCTTTGTTTTCTTTGATGTTGAGATTTAAAACAATTCTTGAGTTTACATCGTCGCGATACTGTTACTTCTGTGAGAAGTAATGCTATACCCTTTACAATTTTGAAAAAGGATCGTAATAAACATAATACGATAATGTACATTAATTTATTGTTGTAAAAATAATTTATATTTGAAGAGATTATATTTACTAAGATTTTTTTTAAGTCTTTCTCCTCGTAATTTATTATTAACTGCAATAATCTGCTTCACATCTCATTTATTGTCACTTAAAATTTATTTTTTATTAAATTAACAATTTTATTTTGATTAATAATAATTTTAGCGTTTTATTTCTGAAAATGTTATATATAATATGTACTATATACGTATACAATTATACGTAAGTTATTTTTTATTAAATTATTTTTTTATATTCTACAATTAAAATGATTTAATAGAAAACTGTTTTTAAAGTACTGTTTTAAAAGTAAAAAAAATCAAATTCATTCACTGAAAATCGCATGCAGAAGCTACACAAATTGAAGAACTCCCTTTGCAATTTTTCGCGCTTGAGTGAAGCAACGAATGAATTTAGCGATTAAAGGAATTACCGTTCGTAGTGAACGTAATCGTAAATTTCTCCGAATTGGAGTGACGGAGTGACACACATATTCTCGTGTCTCGATTCCGTGTATCTCACTTCCGTCAAGCGAACTTTAATCGGGACACGGGAAAGATGTAAAAACCCGAAAGTAACTCCGGAAACTGCGCCGTACGTTGGTGTCCGACGTTATCATCGACATCTACTGCTCGCACAGAGTAAGCTTGCATTTACACGGAATTCGCAGAACGGCGATTAAAATTTGCAATTTTATGGGTGGGTGTATCTTATACGTGTTTGTGTGTGTGTGTGTGTGGGTATGTGTTTACAGGAACGCTTGTAGTTTCATGAATACGAATTTTGTAGCGAGTCGATCTGTACCGCATAATTGCCGGCTGCTAATTTCGCACGCAGGGGCTGACTCGCGTATAAATAAACATTTTGCGTACCGTTTTGTTGCTTCTGTCTGGATGCGAGAACGCAGTTGCTTCCTATCGTGAATTATTCTGAAAATCAATGGTATTGACGATTTTCATAAAGTAATATTTTTCGCACAAAATTAGGAATAATGATAGATGATGGAGAACGAATTAAAAGGTAATATCTTTGAAGTATTAAATTATAACGAAATGTCTTTTTGTTCAAATTTTGTACAAATAATAATGTATTTGAGATATGCAGTAATGTTTTTAAGAAACACTTGCCTCAGAATGTGATATATATATAATTTTAAATGAAGGAAATAAAATAAAAATATTGAAATTATGTGATAACTTATATGACTGTTGACAATGTAATTAACAATTCTTGATTTGCATTGGAAATATGTATGAACATTAATTCATTATTCAATGCTGCACGCAATTATTATTTCGTTTGGCAAATCGTTTATGTACCAAGGCCATATTCACCTGTATAATATATTTGCATAAATAGGTATTGTTTACTAAATGCATTGATAAAAACCCAGTTACGCAAGCTTAAATAAAACTTTTAAATTAAACCTTTTATATTTTAGACACGGATTTATATTGTCCGCGTTGATTATTAATGGCTACTTTTAACTATGATTAAGCACCGGAACTACGAATATTTCCGGCACAGTAAACATTTGCGTCAAAAAGGATGCGATATTTACATATCGCTTGATATGATCGACGTGGTTAATGTTCACCACAACGCGAATCCTGCAATCAAGACGAGAATCTATCAAAGAACTTAATTAATCAAAAAAAAGCAGCAGCGCATAACTTGGATATAATAATAGAAGTTCTCGGTACTTATTAATTTTCTTCATTTTTTATATATTTTTTTAAATATACGAGTTGTAATTAAAGTCGCATGCCTCATTCTCAATTCTAAATTATCCTTTAATTACGCAACCCAGTTGAAAGAACATACTTTTGTTACACGATTGTTTCATCGGCAGTATTTATCAATATGTCGATATTATTGTAGAATTGTCATGAAGTACGACGCTTGTAAGAATATAGAATACACTGAGAAAAATGTTTGAAAATGGACGAAATGGAAAATTTTGATTATATCAATCAAAATTCTAGATTATCTTATAATTAATATTCTATTATATATTGTAAGATTTAATTAGGAAATTCTGATTCATCTATTTTCAATCAGAATTTCAATTAATCCAACTAATCATTTTTCTCGATATAGACAATAGAAGATAAATTATTGATAGAAGATAAATTATTGATAATACTTTTGAATACTTTTTTTCAAGGAAATTTATGGGTTATCTCCGTAATATCTTAAATATCATCGAGTGCCAATGAACATTACAGTTTATTTCATCAGTGCGAGAAATATCAGGTTGCTTCTCGCTCTGATGAAGTTTCATTGCAATGTTTATGAAACGTTGGCATTTAAATGATGTATCAAGGCAACTCGTAGACCGCGTAATTTTCTTGAAAAAGAAATTATTTTCTTTCGTATTTGCTTTTTATTTTTCCCTTTACTGATTTACTTTCCATTGGTGCTTTCTTCCAAGTGGATTCTACTATCCTGAAGATTGCATCAAGATCGTTATTATGTGATATGAGCGCGTGAAATCGGAGGATTCTCGAATACTATCCGAAGCAATCGTAGCACTCTACTTTAAATTCAAACCGATGTAACGCGATATGAAGATATTTTCTTTCTTCCATTGCAGAAGATTATACTTGACGACGCAAAATGGAGACATCATTCGTGATCTTCGGCGCAAAAAACCTCTCGAGATATCGTGAAAATGTCGAACGTGGCGGCGTCCAGTATATCTGAAGGGAAGATGCATTTTGCGAAGATGCACGGGTGATACAGGACAGGCTCCGACAAAATGTTGATCAAGGAGTATCGCATACCGTTGCCTCTCACGGTAGAGGAGTATCGAATCGCTCAGCTGTACATGATAGCGGTAATTATCGCAATTAGTCAGTGTCGCATCGACACACACAGTAAACCGTGTGCGAGTGATGATTACTTGTTTCAAGTATTTCAAAAACTTTATATATCTATAAACCGTATCGTAAGGTCATCACGAGCATTAGGAAAGTTATTTAAAATATATTCTAA
>Ga0157364_1001244_pt1 | contig 21086 bp, 10 predicted proteins | sample AttsexASBM2_FD_111476 | JGI IMG/M metagenome (GOLD analysis project Ga0157364, IMG submission 111476) | Fungus gardens microbial communities from leaf cutter ant in Ribeirão Preto, State of São Paulo, Brazil - Atta sexdens ASBM2 | ecosystem: Host-associated > Fungi > Mycelium > Unclassified ...
AGACACGAAACGCGCAGTATGCAATATAATTAATAATCAGCGCTTAAAATGTTTATTTTATTAGATGTTCCCATTAACTTTAAGAAATTTTTTGTCAAAAAAACACGTTTATTTTAAAAAGATATTAAATTATATTTTACATATATATGTGTGCAATATTAATCTATATATCTTTAATCCTCCGTCTGCAATCTAGATTTTTTTGTCCAACTCAAATTCTTTTATTTCTTTAAGCTTTTAAAAAAATGTAAAAAAATATATCTGTATTATATTATCAGATAATTTTTTAACTTAAATGTTAACTCCTAAATCTTTATTTAATAAAAATTGAAATTTGAGCAAAAATATGAGAAGAAGAACTTTGAGAGTGAAATTTCGCTTGTGACCTATATTACAGACGGAGGATTAAACTTCCCTCGCATTCTGTAAATGTATTTTCACGCTTTAATTATTCAACGATTCATAAAATTGTCTATCGAATCATTCATTCTTCCCGGCAGCACTAAATCTTTCTGACACGCGCGCGCAATTCGAAAGACTTCATTCAAGAGTTCTTAGTACCACGAGCTGAGAGGTGCGTTTCGACCGCACTCTGCACGCGATTACGACACACGCATGCGACGACATCCTCTGTGTGACCGCAAACATTGTGTCATTGTCACGAGAGCACGCGTAGTATCGCGTGTAGGCGGACCCAGCGCGATGAATTATACATCGTGAATGTTTTCGGACTTGAATTTGCATCGTATGAACGGCTACCGCCCGCTATTCTTAACCGCGGGGGCACCCTTACCCCTCTCCTCTCCCGCTTTCCGATTCTCTCTATGTTCGCCAGCCAAAAAAGAAGGAACAAGATGTACGACCTTAGAATCCGTCGGCGTATACGCGCCTGGCGCTACGTGCGGCCGATGCGATCTCGCCGAACGTAGAAATTAATTATCAACAGTCGCACGTCCACCGACCAAAATTAACGATCTACATTCATAGGACTTAAAAACATGTCTATAGAATTATTATCAAGCCAGACAAATTAAAAAAAAAATGTACAATATAAATCCTTTAAAGGTACTTCTTAAAAAGATTGTATAACTGAAAAAATATCGCTCTTCTTTTATTCCTTGCTTGTAAACGTTTAACGTAGTAAATTTTGCTTTTTTTCGCGAGATTGCTTACCAGGAAACAGAATGGGCTAAAGCGCTTGCATAATTTACAAGAGTGTTCTTTGAACTCAAGCTCGCTGAAACGCCGTACACAGACGAACGATTCAAGAATCCAAGAATGAGACTCCTTGTTCCGACGTCCGTGCTCTCGGACAACAGGACGAAGCACAGACGGCTGGACAGGACGCTTATCGCGGGACACGCGCGATAATAAACGTTCCTTTTACGAGCATGGAAAGCGTAGATACGCATAGAATGCGCGGAAAGGACTGGAGAGTGAGAGGAGCCAGGGTTTGCGGATGCGCTTCGCAAGCGTCGCCGTTTGTTTTGCACGCGCCGGCGGAAACGAATCTCTCCGATAAAAGCTGGAGTTACGATCGGGCTTTAAGTCGAGCTGGGAAAGAGATTGCCGACGCGAGGGCACCGCGCCCGACGGCCGCCGCGCCACGCGATTCGGATCGATATCACGTTAATTGCATGTCTTCGCGATTGTGCACCCGCGGTCGCAGAGACGCGACGGTAATCGCCGTCCGTGACGCTCGTTGAGTTTGCTCGAGACTTTTCTCTCTGTAATAATGCATCAAGTTCTTAATTTATAATGCGATATTTTCCTGTTGACAATTTTACTCTTCTGTAATCCTGTTAATCTATTCAGGTCTATTTAATTCAAAATGTAATTTATTTTCTTACTTTATTTAACAAATTTTTTTCTCGGGTATTTGATGACTTCATCTGTTAATGTAAGATCTTTTTTCTTTGAAAATTTTTTATCTTTATTCTTTAGAACTTTTTAATTCTATTGACCCAAACAATATGATCGTATGATAAATTGAAATATATCGGAATTAAGCATAAGATTTCTTAAAAATTATAATGCAAGCAGTCTGAAGTATGTTAAGAATTTAGGATAGAACTCATTTCATAATTTTGTTAAAACTTCATTATTTCTTTTTTATTTATTTCATTATTTCTTTTTTATTTATTTTTGAGCATAAACTATTTGAAAAAATGTCCGCGTAAAATATACAGATTATCAGAAGACACAGTGTAGTTTCTTTTCTTCATTTATTGTCGCGATTCCCTCTTCCAGTATGTCACTTTACCAAGCTTCTCACTTTACCGACTTTAGTTCTCTTTCACAGATATCGCTCGTAATTCATTATAGTCCGGCGTGAGTGAGTTCTGCTCGTAAAGTACAAAGCTGGACTCTCGACGAGAAAGAAAACAATAGCCGCAATAGCAATCTCTTCAGCAACCATCGCCGCCGCTGCCATCGCCGTCGTCACCACCGTCTTCTGTCTTGACGATTGGAGAACCAGACAAAGCATCAGGAAAAGGACTTTGGGATCGCAAAAGCATAGCACAGATATCCTCGGCAGCCATCTTGCACAAAGGATCCTTGCGCCGCCACCGATGCTGGGTTCGGCGCCGAAGGAAGAACCAAGAGAAACAAAAACAGAGAGATACGGAGAAAGAGACGCGCGCATCAGACATGCAATAGCGACGCCCCCGTTGTAAATTATCTCGCGGGAGGCGAACAGGACAGAGGTGAGGCGGACGACGACGTGGACAAAGCATGAGAAACGAAGAGCGAGGCAAGACAACAGGAAGAGAGACGCGACGAGGAGGGAACCGCGTGCGGCAGAATTGTAAAGAGAGAGCGGGTCGAGGGTCCTCGCTCCAGCGGTCTAATTAAGAACTCAGGCTAATTCAATTATAATTTATGCCTCGAGGCAGTACCTCGAGGTTCTCGGCCCACTTGCCCTGGCCTCCTAGGTATGGGCAATCAATTACACAAAACTAAACGCCACATGTCCGCGGCACAATAATTTATGACGATTTCGGGCTTTCGTTGATTCCTCACGCGAACGTCATGACAGTACATACATGCCAGGAATGGCCGAATCAATGTCGACAGAGGATGCCGCGAGGAACGAGGAAGAGGAACGAAGTTATATGAGGATAAAGAAGGTAAAGAAGGAGGAGACGAACGTCCGACTGCTTGACAGGATTGAGACGTCCTAGATTATTTGTTTGGAGTGCAACGCCGCTCCGCCCAACTCATCTCGCGTGCTCCTCTTCTCTCGACGCCTGCGTTCTGCGTTGCCCTCTTCTCAGTCGCCGCCACCACTGCTTTCTTCTTGTCAGTAACTACCGACGGCACCTTTTTTGCTGTCGCTGACAGTGAGAAAACACACCGTAGAAATAGTCTTGCGTGAATGTGCGTTTCGATAGACGCGTCCTTGGAACGTAATCGTCGACTAGACGCGAACTTCCCAAGAAGAGATCATTTTCTCACGCGTATTGTCAAGAACATTTTTCGTCTCATTAGCGAGAAGCTATCATTAGTCAGACAACATTTCATTGTTAGTTGAATTTCAATTGAATCTGTTGAACGAAGAGATTGGAACTTATTTTATAATCGCATTGAAGATAAAGATACAATATTAATAGCTGAATAATTATTAACATTAGACTATTATGGAAATAGGGTCATTCAGCTTCATAATTTTTGTACAATAAGATCTGCTCCATCTTTTTGATAGATCAGTTATTAAACTGCTTGTATATGAAGATAGTATAAAAGAATTGATTCTTGGAACATATCGTTCTCTTGCTTCAAAAATGACACAATTTAAAAAATTAAGTTTCATAGAAAAAAAGAGAAACTATTTTTCAACTTGGCAGAAAATTGACTAATCTAATAATATTAGCAAAAAGACCATATTCATAACATGATAAAATATTTTTGTAATTTCGTTTCACAATTCTTGAAGAATCACTCTTTTGAGTTGTTACGATTTTGACGATTTTTTAATAAATGTTTTTTGTTTACCTTTGATGATCGATAAGATAATGTTAACTCGTTCACGGTAATAACTCAAAAATCATGTTTTCCAGATGTCACTTTTGAAGTAAAGAAGCGATATTTTGTAGCACATAAAATTGAAGTGTTTCTCAATACTATTCAAGTCCGTGAAATTTTATAAGAGAGAACATCATTCAGGTTGAAATGTGAAACTCAATAAAATGTGTAAAAGTCACATAAAAACAATATCTTTATGCGGAGGCATATATAAAATCGAAATTACAGTATTATGATTTATAGTCCGCAATGAAAACGTTTTTCTATTTATTCGTTACTTTAAAACATCTTCTCAAAACGCTATAAATTAGTATTTAAGATAAAGTTATCTGGCAGTTTACGATTAATGTACATTGTCGATGCGTTACATTATGAAATGTATTATATATGACACCCGCATAATATATCGGCCCTGGTTCTTCTATTATTATGATATATTGCGGGATATTATGATATATTACTTACTAATCTATAAAGTTAACGATGATCTCTCTAAAAAAATGCTTAACTCACAATACTAATTTTTAGGCAAACAAAATAATTATTCTCTTTCAAAGAATTATCAGAATTAAAAATCACGTACTGAAAATCATAAAAACAAAAAAACCTATTAAGTAACTGTAAAAAGAATATCTCATTTTTGAATATATTGAATACTTTTTACGTCTACAGCCTGAATGTTTTATGTATGATGGCATAACATAGACAAAGAGAACTTAATTTTTATTCCGTGCGTCATTCAGACGATTTATGGATTAATATCTTGTCGAAATGGGGTATCCCAAGAAAGACAATTTTCTGCGAACAACAGAACAACTTACGAGTGATTGATAAATATGCTGAGTAGTCAGTAACGCGTCATCACTATGTCAGAGCTGATGCGACACAATGATTCGGTCGACGTATTTTTCGAACATTTAAGATGCTTCTAAGACAAGAGATTTACTCACACGCTAATCAAGATGGCAAATATCTGCGAGGTAGACATCGAAATGCAAATTAAGAGAAAGTCCGAAGTAGATATAGGAAGCAGTGTCAGATCTTCATGCCGCGTCGCGTGTCATACGCGTGCACACTATGAACAATTTATACACGTGTGCTACACGGCAAATACGATGCTTCGTCAGCAATTATGTAATCCATCTGAACGTCGTTCAACGGTGTTTACTATTTCAATGGAATTTTACAGATGCTAGGGAAATTTCCGATTATAAGTTTATTGCGAAGCCATCACCTTTATGTTTCACGTATTCACTCGTACATTGGAAAAAGAGTTGCGTTAATTGGAATTCTGGTTGAAAATGGATAAATCAGAATTTTTCTAAGTTGAATTTATAATTTCTAATTAATGAAAATGAGATAACTAGAATTCTGATTGATATGGTCAAAATCTTCCGATTTGTTCATTTTTTCTCCGGAAATTTTTCTCAGTGTAATGTTTATTTGATATTTATCTTTGACTTAACATATTTATTTTGGGATAAAAAAACGATGAAAAAAAGTTAATATTTTAAAAATTATCTAAATCTATTGAAAATAATCACATCAATATGATATTGTATGATACAGTAAAATGACTGAATGGAAGACTAAGGGATGAATTAAAGTTAGAAATGCAGAAGAAAAGTATAACAGCTGTGTATAAGAGTAACTGCTTCCTAGTAACGCAACGAAGTAAAGTAAAAGTAGGTGAATCGCACCGAGTAGAAGCAAATAAGTAGGTTTTCAATTTAAAATTGAATTCACCCTACGATCCCATTCACCTTTCAGTACTGCTTTACTACACACAATAAGAACTGAAGATAATTCCTATATTTAACCGAACAATGCGATAGTTCGTAGAAAACGTAATTGAGAGGAAGGACAATAACGGAAGCAGACTCCTATGTTCAAATAATCGCCTGAATCCGTGAATGAGCGTTCTGAACTCGATGATCGCGAGTCTACGCTTTGACGAGAGGAGAAGCAAAGAGAACAGGGAAGATGTGTCGTACGGTCGTTCCCTCTATAAATACATTTACCGTGTTTGCGGAGCACTTGTACTTGGCGGCCTGTACCGGTAGAATGCGACTCTCCCTCTGTTTCGATCAGTTTTTTTCTAAGGGCCAAGGTGCGGTAAAATTTGGATGTGGAGGACTTTCGAATACTACAGTTGCTAACAAAATTTTTTCAGCGCCGATTATTTATAATAATCAACACATTTCAACTACATTATAAAAATACATTACAAAACTACATTACAAAAATACATTACAAAATACTTTTTAAGTCATATGATTAAAATTTCCAATTTTTCATATAATATGTATTACTGATTTGATGTATTTTTAATGTTTTTCTCAACCTATATCGACATGAAATTATTTTATACTTGTAATTTATAACAAAATTATGTACAAACTGCAGTTATTAACATGTAACTGTAGCTATTAACTGTGCAAAATTTTACAATAAAAAAATTCTTATTTCTTCCTTATATTATCTACAAACATTTTTTTATCATGTATCCAGACATTCAAAACATCTTGTATAAAACGCCGATAATTATCGTTTTAATTGCCAATGTAATCTCAAACTGTTGCGTAGAATGATAACGAGGTTGATGAAAATTTCATCTTCCTCAATGAAAAAAATCGCGCTAGCAATTCCTTTATCGCATAATGTAAGTTGATCAATCATTTTCCAGTACTCATAATCTCTCCATGTATCGATTAACCGCACTGATCCGAGTGCGACCACCAGCGTGGCTTTTATCTCGAACTACGTATCTTGTATTTATTTATCCAGAGTAAATAGAATCGCGTTTTCGCGAGATCTCGATCACCTCGACCCAAAATTACGAAAATTCAGCGGAGAGTATTACATCAGTCCTCCCAGGCCTCACACGCAGATATCGATTACAACTTCATCACCGCAGAGAATCATAGTCAGTGCGCTATGGGAATCGAGCAACAATTAAGTTGTAAGTCGCTAATTAAGTCGTTAATAGATTTATGGGCGTTTCATTGTACCAATAAAAATGCAATGGCGAAGAAAACAAGTAGATAACGAAATATCGAGTAAAAGTTTCTCGGATTTCAATCGAGAAGACTTTTTACATAATCGATAAGTAATTTGATTAAATCGACAATATACAGTTTACTAGAATTATTAGCGACGTCTATTAGAAACAGATGACAATAAAGCGTAAATTGCGAATAAATATATCATAAGATTAAATAGACAGTTAAGAGTTAATTTGAAAATGTTTCATTCTGAAATATTCAATAGTTTCAATGATTTTATTAACTTTAAAACACAAGTTTTATCGCACTACTTGAAAATAAAAAAATTCCGTCGTACCGGCATTCAATAGAAGCACGAATGATTGAATATATACGATTCATTTTTAAAAACTAAAGCGTGTCATGTGAATCGCCGATAAACGCTTTTGTATCCGATATCTATTTGCGCATTATCTGATTCGCTCACGCCATAAAGTTGTATTATATATTATTACTATTATCGCAACTATTATTAGTTCGATCGCGCGAGTGGCACGAATCGTCTACCACCGTGCGATAAGACGATAAAACGGCGGTCAAACATATGAACCGACATCGCGCTTTTGATAAGAATCGCATTCTTGGTAACGATAACAAAGAGAATGCTGATTTTTTTATCCCCAGGAATTGATTCGCAATACATTTCGCGGACACAAAGCATTTACACTGTACTAAATTACTTTTCATACGCATCTCGCACACGTTGGAGCACTCCTGGCCGAATTCATATTATCAGTCTGATTAAGTTGTAACATTTATTTTTAACTGGCAACATTGAAAAATATAACCATACATATGTTTAATTTCCACAAATTTAAATCTTAATAGTAGAAAATTCGAAAACGAATAGAATCTTGTCTTTCTGATGGCACAAATCGGCAATCGTAGACCGGTCTCGGTTCCTCTCCTTCTCTTTCTCTCTTTCTCTCTCTCTCTCTCTCTCTCTCTCTCTCTCTCTCTTTCTTCCTCGGCGCTTCTTGTCATTTACATACAAATTTATTCGCGCGTGCTGGAGACACAAATCGGTGCCGGTTTCAAAGACAAACGACGTCGCCGATTATTTAGCCTAAAGGGCCGGGCGTCTTCTTCCTGAATGGAGCCAGTCGATCTCTCGTCACGAGTCGCGTCGCGCTTTATACATACATATGCTCGTCGATAATGTCTTTGGTCAATAATCACTGCGCTCGAGCATGACACGCACGCGGCCAGCCTCGCAGGCCTTCGCACAATGCTAACAGGCCTTTGCGGAAAAAGTTGGCGCCAAAAATATTTGCTGTCCGGCGACAGCTATATATGTGAGAGCACTCCGTCGATAGGAAGCCGCCGTGTATCATCGTTTTTTGTGCCGCGCCAGTCCGACTATTGGAAATCTCTATGGGTCTTCGGCTTATGATTCCCCTTGGCCTCATTAATACTTACAAATTGGAGCGAATAAAAAAATATCGATCATATTTATTTACAAAAATATTATTAATATTTACGTATCAACTTAGCAAATTCGCACTTACAATCAGAGTTATTCGAACGAGGAGAAAAATTTTAAAGTTTTATATCAATTTTCAAGTAATTTCACATTTCAGATCAAATGTATTTTACATCTATATAGATTTTGATCACTCTGATTTTTCGTATTTTTCAGAGAAAATATTTTATAATGTTACCATGATGAAATCTGAAGATCAATAAAAAAATTCTAATTGAAAATATAGGAACTGTACGTTTACAAATCTCACTCAGTGTAATGGAAAATTAAAAGAATGATGACGATAACGATACAATACAATGCAATGCTACAAGCACATTTTTCTTCGCTCGGTCGAGCAACGCAAAAGTATTTCTTTCTGTTTTGTAGAATTGGTAGATTTCCAAAATGCTGCTTTTTATTAGTTTCGAAGAACGTAATCTCTTGGCAATTTATTTAGATTTGTTGTCTAACTTTATTGTTAGTTATCGCTTCGATTGATTATTTGAGAGATCAAGTTATCTGTTTCGTGCAAGCAGAAAATTGCAAGAAACAAAAATGTGAACTATTCTTACATATGATATATTCTTAACTTGGCTTAAGCCACTTCAAGTTTTATTGCCATCAAGGATAAATTCCAATAATAAATATGTTAAGCACAAACCGACTAAAAAATTAATGTCCAATTTTATTTAACTATATCACTCATATTTTTTTATTTATCAGTATACGCGCTTCATTAAATAGCCATAATAATTATATACTTTGGTTTTACAAAGTTGTTTTTGATAGAGCTCAAACTTGATAGAGATCTGCAAACAGTAAGAAACGCAGAAATTTTATAAAACAAATCGATTAAAACTTCACAAATATTACAAAGAACCGCCATGTTTGTCGTATTAATCATTTGTCTTAGTTTCACATTTTGCCATATTGGCGCCATGGTACGATGATAATCTAATCTCGCGATAATATATTGACTATATATGTTTGTGTACGTGTTTATCACATGAACTTCGAAAAAAATGCAGAGTACTTGATTAACACTCATACTCATGCATGAGTAGCTATTTATAAATGAAAATTGGATGCACAGGTGCGATATTTGTAATCAAAAGAAGAATACATACGCAGAAGGAAAACACGGAATCTCAATGTATTGGACTTGACATGATTCTAGATTGTCTGATGTAAGCGTAATATAGATTGTGAAATCTATTTATACCTAACAATTCACGACACGCATAATCGTATTGCCATTAATATCATTGTCATTGCGGGCGAGAATTACAGAGAAGATAGATCGAACATTGTCCTTTCAATTTAGTTTAGTGATTTAATTCAATATATGATAGGAACAAAATAAAATGTACGTAAAGATTCTTGACGCGATGTTGTTTGTTTACAGCCATCCGGTCGTTGATCTCTCAACCGACAATTCTCTAACTGCAGACACGATATATACTTAAGTAAAGTAAAATAGATGATATATAGTTCAGATTAAATTAAAATATAATATATTATGTATTGCTATACATATAAAATAATAATATTGAAACGCACATCTTATCTCTCGGATATTAAATCTGTTCTAGATAAAACTTTTAATACGTGCGTTAATACAAATTAAATATTATCATTTTTCATAAAAATTTTCATAAAAATTATATCAATACGATATTCTCGATTATCGAGAATAAATCTTGATACCTAAGCATCAAGATTTGCTTTCGACCGTTGGCTTATTTACTTATTTGATTTGTTTATTAAATAAATCGACACATTTTTATATAAATAATAATTTATATCAAAGATTGAGTTTTATCGCAATATTTTAGTACAAGAAGAATTAGTAATTTCACAAGAGTTAATATATTGCATAAAATACATATACATAGTATTAAAAGCACGCATAACATAGGTGATGAAATGACAGAATAAATGAAAAATGTTATCCTCTTCTCGAATAGAATAGAATTAAAATTTTAAAGGAAAAAAAGACTTGAGAATATCGAGAGATATTATTTCTGTTAATAGATGAAAACGCTTGCCAGATAAGTACTAAAAAAGACTAGTAGCTTGAAGGAATAAACCAGGCCAAGAAGCCTCGAAAGAAAAGCTTCAAGAGAGTACTCCTTGATATTCGGAATTTATCGCTCGTATATCCACCATTACCTCTCTATCTTGAACAGCAATTATTGTCAATCGCGTCCTTTGCCTTTCGGTCGGTAGATGAATCTACTTCGACGCTATCGAGCGCACATTATGTGCGTGCACACGTATACGTATCAATGTATTATCATATATACATACGTGTAGTACGTTATACTGGCACCAAACGTATATAACTCTACTTTATCGCAGCCATTAAGGAGACATTAAGTTCCTCTGCCAAGGGAACCAGCTTGACGCTAAGGACAAAAATGGCTCGGTGGTTTCGTTAGGAAATCTTGAGTGCATGACCGCAAGGTCGACAAAATGTATCAGGCCGCGCGATCGTCGCGCAAGAAAGAAGTGCGTCTTGCGCAAATAACCGCTGTCACTATCATCCATGTGCCTTAATCGAGATTTACATTCGGTACTTAATATTACCGTTAAAAGGCGCACTGACGGATTTTACAAACTGCCGTCGAGTTTAGTTTCGATATCGGCATAGGACACTCTTTACGATAATGGAACTACTCGTATACTTCGATCGGCGTTCTTGAGAAAGAACGACGCGGCGAGATTAAGGAAATCGATTTGCGTTCGAGAGACAAACATTCACATAATTTCGTCCAGACGCGATGTATCCATAGAAATGTCTTCACGAAAATCGGACGATGCAACAAAGGAGATAAATACGAGTATATAAGTAGGAATCGATGGCAAAGCATTAACATTTCAAACAGAATGCCGCCATAAATATCGGCTCGAAAGATATGCGAGATACAATCGGCAGAAAATACACGACAATTACAATTTTGGACGTCGACTTGTCCATGAGATAAATGCAGTGCGTATCGATTCAGGTCATCACTCGTAATGGATTATCACGGATTGAATATTATCGTAAATACATTACTGGTGTGTTACAATCGAGACGTCAATTGTGCACGCTAGTATCCAGCAGAAACTATCTCATAATAGCCACATAACAATCCGAAAAATCATAAATGCACAAAATAAGATGAGAGTAAAACTTTCTGTCGGCAGAAGAGAGCTCGACAATGATCGTCTGAAGATGCTGTTATATCTATAGCACTTTATGACTTTAAGACTTCAGGTAAGATAAGTACAGTAGCGGTAATCCGAGCAGTTGATTAATCGAGTTACGTTCATCCAGTCGCAACCGTAAACAGAGTTGGTAATGACGTGTCATCTTGCAAAGTGCCGCCATTCACGCATCAAATCGCACCTGCGTTTAAGAAGGTCAAATTTCTAAATTCTAATAGTGAGATTGCTGAAGATATACTTGCAAAGATTACGTAAAAATATATTTTATAATTAGCTAAACCACGTCACATATTTTTATTATTCTCTCTCATAATTAAATTTATGTCATGCATGTCTCAAATAAAAAAAAATGAATTTTCAATAATCTCTCCACTAAATAATTTATGTAAGTATTAAGAAATATCTTTGTAAGAAAATTTACAATTATCTGTCGATTCATTTTAAGAGCCCGACAAAAACAATGCACGCGAGGGATTGTTTGGTAATAAGTAACGAAGTCTCAGTATCTGACCCAGATTAAGGCTATAAACTGCCCAGCCATAACATTGATACACCCGCTATATTCCACGATACTGTTATGATAGATATACGCTGCCCACACTTCACTTTTTATCCCACTGCATTATTAACAATAAGCTAAAGTAGTCACGACAAGCGAAAACCATGCTCAAGCATAGTAAATCTCATAGCAAAACAAGGCATTGCATCATAGAAGCGACCTTTTGGTCGTACACTGTTATGTTAATAACATATTTAATCGCCGTCATATATTTCCCAACGTGTTTATTGCCCCTTTACCTATTCAAAACTGTCTACCCCGGTTTGCCAGTTTCAGTCTGCTCCAAATAATTTGTGATTCGTCTTACCTACATATGTACGTCGTTATGGAAATCGCATACTTAAAAGTGGAGAACGAAAATGCACAAACATCTCGGCCAAGAATCCATGTACAAATTGATGTGCAAATATTAGGAGTGCGCTTTAGCAATTCTTAAGTTCATTACCAGGAAACGACATTTTCGCTTCTCTTTTGTGTACTACATATGCAACTGCACCGACCTACAAACCCTAAATCACGTTACTAATCGAGACCTCATTATTTGCAATAATAGTAATGCTACAATGCATTATATAAATTTAATTATTCCACAATGTCTATGAAAAAAAAATCAAAATTTCAATATAAAAAAATATTAAAAAATATATCGCTATACAAATTATAGCAATGTTTTCATAAAGGAAATGATTTTGCTAAAATATTAAAAAATTTAGCTAAAGTAAATCTGAAAATAATTTTGAACCATCAAAATAATTATGTAAAATGCTCAAGTTGATTGATAAAAAATCAAAATTTTTTGCAGCATTGCTATCATTGTTTGAATTTCCTACATAATTATTTTGATGGTCCAACAAAATTATTTTCAGATTTGTATCAACTAAATTTTGAAATAACAAAATTCAACAAAATCATTCTTTCAGTATTGTCAAAGAATCTTTATCCTAAAATTTAGCGTTTAAAATAAATTTTTATCGACAAATGTCCATATATTAGCGATGTGTGTTTATGATAGATTATATCGGCGTGCCGGCACACGATTTTCTTCCGACGGCGGCTATATGATTACAGTACTGATACATAGACCCGAGAATGATGATTCTCTGATTGAATGTGTAATTGCGTCGCGGTCAGCACAAAATAACAGCCCATTAGGCGTAATCCAGCGCGCGAGCTCTTCCTCTCGAGCTCTTCCTCTAATCGATCGAGCTATTAAGGCCTGCCGAACGGCAGGGCCGCGAATGGGCCCCGAACGAAACCTCGAATTTGCGGGGCACGTCTGCGCGAGCCACGAGAGAGATCTCGTTGTAGGTGGTCTCGGTAATGACGTATAGACGACGTATAGGTAGTGTAAAGTCGTTTTAAAGACCCGTACTCTTACGACGATGCCGACAAACTCAACGGCTTAACTAGCTAACGTCTTCGCGTTTTATTTTCCTCTTCTCCGCCTCACGCAGTATATTCGTCTATTAACGGGGCGATTAGCTGGCTCCTCTCTCGCTGAACCTGCACCGGCCAAGCGTGATTATTAACTGTCTCACGAACGTAACTGTACATATGATTCTAAATGAGATTACGCTTCACGATGTCGAGACACGACAAAAGCCGTTGATCGGGAATTTGTGACTAATCCCCTGATATCCAAGTATTGAAATAATCTACTCAAATGTTCTGCGAAATATCTAGATTAAATAAATATCAATAACACGTAAAAAACATAATTAAATAACGTAATTAAACAACATAATACAAACTAGTAAATATTAATACAATATAAAATTGTTATTAACTCTTATGATAATTTCAAGCAATTCCTTGAATTTGATGTTTCAGAAGATGTAATCATTCACGTAATCATTAATATATTAGACGGAGCTGTTATCTAAAGTATTTGAACTTCAACAATTATTACTTATGTCGCGGAAATACAAACTTGAGCAAAATTAAAAAGTATTATTTTTATTAATAGTTATTTTATCATAATAAGAAATCATTTGTCATGATAATTAATCAAGTCAGAGAAAAAATATAAAAGCTTGTCTAAACAAAAAAAAAATAGTAATCGTAACATTTATGTTTCTCAGATAGCGTGAACTCAATTACTAATCGACAACTTTTCCTTCTCTCTCTTTTCGGATAATACGCATCCATTAACACACCGATTAGATGGAAACATTTTCTTAAAGAGTATTTATTAATCTCTTCACGAATGTAACTAAACGCGTCATCACTCTAAGTGATTATCCACGCAGTTTGCTCGTTTGGCGAGCCAAGGATAATCTAAGAAGTTACATAGCATTACGTACATATTATTTCGTATCTTTAAATTAGCACGATACTCTTGAAAATAGTCATCTGTTGTACATCCATTTGTGTTTAGCAAGTACTTTCTTATCAAATCTTGTCAAAATGTCAATTCTTTCACGTAAAACCTTGTCACACGTAGGCTACTATACGTAGTCAATGACGAGCGGTAGATACTTCTTGGGCACTTCGTGGCTGAACATCCAGGCCGCCCGCGTCGTGAAGTGAAGATGTTTGTTTGGTTTTCCCACGAAGAATGCCATGAAGCACTCTCGAAAGAGGCGACGGCGTGTACATCGAGTGTCCGCGAGTTTCCAAGACCCGACACTCCGATCGTATTCTCCCTAAGCATGCCGTAGACTACGGCTACGCCGTAGTGGTGCACAGCAAAGTTGTACAACCGGAGTATGCCTGGGCTTCGGGGAAACCGACTTTACGTGCACATTATGTGACGTTTCCTACCATATATTATGATCTATTCACAAAGTGCTCGTTCACGGAAGTATAATGGAGAGATATTTCGCTACGTTATTTTACTATCTATTATATTACCTATCACGAAAATGAAACATATATGCCTTTATGTATTTTATCCTTCGTATAACAGAAAATTATATATTTTATATATATATATTCGGAAAGAATAATTGTGCAGAAATATTTAAAGTTTTAGTTAAGTACAGATCTGAAAATAATTTTGTTGTATCATCAAAATAATTACGGAACAACTTCAAGCATGATGAACAGTGCAAAAAGTATTAATATTCTAGCAGTTTGAGCGTTCTACATAATTATTTTCAAGATCCAAAATTATTTTCAGTTCTAGCTAAATTTTTAACAAAACCGTATTCTTCGCGCATAGATTTAATTAATTATAAAATGATTTTAGAGCAAAAGAGTATCTCTGTGTGTTATAAGAAAATCAACAATCTTTATGATATCATTTGACTCGTAAAATATTACCGGATGTATACCATTAATGTGTTATCTATTCTTGATCATAATATTTACTAACGCACTATCATTACATTAAAGCAGCACTTATGCAAAACTAAATGTTTTCTCCGTATCTACTTGTTTCGTAATGCAACGCCACAAAATGAAGCAGACAGCAAGGCTACACACGTTTAATGCTCGCGCATGATTATATGGAGCACCTTATTATTTTAATTCTCCATTTGATATCGCCTTGTAAAATTAGTCAAGCACGACAACGGGGATAAGATATCCGCTCGAGAACGGGTGGAAAATTGTGGAAAGAGCCGGGCAATCGAACAGACGTGAGCTCATAAATTTTTCAGGAGTCTCCACGGGGTCGTCGTCACTGAAAGTCGATATCTACGGTAGAAATGCTACTATTTGGTCCCCGTTTCAATCTCTCTGTCTAACTTAAAGGATGTAAAGTCATGATTTCTACATGTAAATTCTGTCATGTACCCTTCATCCTACATAAAGAACTATACTTGGTATACTGGTTGTCGAAGTAACCCAATAACACATGTAAAATAGACAACTTGAACAAACTTTACCGTACAATACAACGTGAATGTATAAAAAATGAGAAAAAACGAAGGGATAATGACGACTAATGATTTAGTCGTTGGTATTTAATGACTATGTGTTGAATGTGTTTTGTTTAATGAGATACAAAGTTTCCGATAATATTTCAGATATTGATATTACGATAAGTATTGATATTACGATATTCATACAAATTACATAATATTCTCATCGTAAAAACTGTCACAATAAATTTTATATTTTGCAATTTGCATTTGTTTTATATAAATACTTCGTGGGAAAATTAGCAATAAAAAGTAAAGACAACCACCTTGGCTAGCTATAAATTGCATCATGGCATTTGCATCTTCTTTTGCCTTCTACTTAGCTTGCGTTTACGATTTTCCGTTTTATACTTCTAATTTTAGCAACACTAAACCTGCTTACAGATCGTTTTATCTGAAAGGGTCGCTGCGATCTAAGTACATCAAATGAATCAGCTCTTCTAGTGTTAATAATTCAATGAAATAATCTATGAAAAGAGTAACCACACCTCCTTTCCAACCAGTTGAGATATAGTTCCCGATAATTCAAGAGGAAAGAACGATGACATCAATCATCTTCTAAATATTTAGTCTCGCGATCACTGACCCGTCCCAACGAGCTGCTCATAGACGTACCATTCTGTCTCAATCACAAGAGCAAAAGATCCTACGCACGACGTATGTGCCATACACACGCGACAGTCTGGTGCAAGTGACCGATGCAATACGCGCATTCGCCGTCGAGGAAGGACGATAACGCATTCAAGTCGTTATCGCCCTCATATCGTATTACAAGCCGAGACGATTCGCGATACAAGCGCGTGTTCGAGTCACCGTATGCTCCTCACCCTTATTCAGCGGCTTTACTGCTTCCACGTTCGATGCAGTAGCATGTAATGCGTACATGAACCATATCTAAGTCGGCATGCTTATTATCCGTCTGTGATAGCTATAGCGATAGCAATATAGCTCAGTGCACTTGTGTGCGAAAAATATCGGAAATATTGAAATATCTATGGCACTCGGTGGAAATATTGTAATTTTATCGTACTCGATAAAGCTTGAATCAAATTTGATATTTACAATGAAAATAATAATAATATATTTTATAATAGAATATGTTCTTTTGATGCCATAAAATCTATTCGTTCTATCTTGTAATTGTATAATAAATAATAAGATATAGAAACAAATAGTAAAAACTTGACAAATATTAAATATAAATAAATTGAAAATGAAGTATTATTAATATCTTAACTAATACTTTAACCACTTTCCGAGCCAATACATCCTCCGTTAGAGAGGGTATCGCAAAGATATTTTATATTCGGCCTTCTTCTATTGAATAGAATAGAACTTTTCATGCACAAATATTCATGGCGACTTCTGTAACGTATGCTTTCGACCTGAAAACGTAGGTTGCTCGCTTTCGTGAGGTAAATGCAGTACGTAATGCCGACATTTGCATGAACGAATAAAATTGTCCAAGCATAAGATCCGAACGTACCGAGACGTTTCCCCTCTCACGTCGCAATGGCAGAGACTAACTTCTTCAGAGCTCTCGGCACCATTCCCCTTAAAAGTTACATGACAGGGTACCGGGTTCGATGCCCGACCAGGGGGCGAACTGGTAGAAAACGCGAACAAAACAAGACGACGGCATGGTCTCACGACAAGTCAGCGGAATAAAGTTTACCGGGTGGCGCCCGAAAACTTGAGAAAACTCGAAGTCTCCCCTGGATCTGATTCGAGGGGGTTAGCACGATGATGGTACGCGGGGGCGCGGACACCAGTGGTGGCAATACTCTAAACTAAAGTCGATGGCCGTTGCTCTCGAGAGTTCTGGGTGGGTTGGGTGCGCACGATCAACTCGCCGAGTTCGATTTGTAAACAAGGCTCTCAATAACGGAAGATTGTTATAACCCGACCAGCACAGCCCCACTCATGTCCCCCTTCGATGAAAAGAAGCAAGGGGACGAGAATAATACGTGAGCGAACTTTAATACCGGACGACACTCGCGAGAAGAATAGTCTCTAACTGCGAAATGTCTTTCATTGAAAGAACAGTTGGCGTAGTTATCAGGTAACAATTATATACTCAATTCTTGCACGAGACGAGAACACATGTTCTTCGATCAAGCAAAAGAAAAGTTTGCAGAGAATCAGATTAAACTGAAATAATCTCAAAAGTCAAATAAAATTTACATTAAATACATTTCAAGAAAACAAATTTTAAGATATCCGCTATACTTTATATATTTTTTCTCTGCTATAATTTTCCGTTAATATTAATTTATATAATACAAACAATTTTCAATGATACTAGGTTAAATAATCTATGTCAATAGATCACACTAGATCACACTAGATCACTATCGTGATTCAACTTCAAAATCCAAATTGACTACTAATATAAGTCAATTTGTACATCTACTTGCTCTTTCGAATAGACACTTTTAAAAAAAAAAGACGAATCTCTCCGGTGAGAGTAAGGCGATGATGGTTCTACAGCGTTCAACGTCATCGAATTAACTGCTAATCTCAACTCGCCTTGCCTCTCTATTTCATCCTCGTACCTGTCATCGACCGTGACCATTCTAACTACGTAGAAAAGTTAATTGCTGCCGGGGCAGCCCCTACACCAAGATGCTCATTAGGTAGCTCTAGAGACCCAGTGACGTCAGACCTAGTAACGAGGATGTGGGCCGACGACTCTCATGTTGTCTACTCTTATGTCTGTGCGTATAGTGGCGGTCGATTAAATTCGGACGATCCATAGCTCTTCCTTATTCAGGCTACTTGGCTGTTAATTGTGATTTACACATTCATTAACGACCAAATTACCAAAGCAGAGAAGGGCACAAGAAACAGAGGGAGATTTACGCCATTTTGGAGAGCACCAACTGTCCCGAAGTTAATACCGCCCGCTTCATAGAGGGTGCGCAACCTATCCAAGAACGAACGAATCTTTTTACGAGCACTCTAGCTCGTTATTGCGACGAGCCGAAATGGAATTCAAACTCATCATGAATTGCTCGGCCAGTTAATCGTAGCTGGTTAGTAAAACAACGGAAGAATTTATAGGCATAGCTATAAATCATTCATGCAAATATCGCAGGCTTTACAGCACTAAGATTATTTTGCAAGCTGCGCATGTTCTCAACTATCGCACGCAATTAACCCTTCGATGCCATTCTATACCATTTTGTCACATACACTGGATATTGTGAAAAATATCACATAAAAATGAGTAACAAATTTTTTTTTATTGAAACGTCATACTGGAATATAACGGTAACAAGTAAATATATGCCTTTAATAATAAAAAAATTATAGTACGGCAAAGTAAAAGTTCCTCGGATATTCCACACTGAGAGTGACATCGAAAGGATTAGTAGCACGTATAACAAAAATAATAAAATGGATTACTAAAAGTAATAGCGATTAAACAATAAAATCTTATAAATATCATTTTCGTTCTTATGCGTCAGCATGAGATTTTTCTCTACCTCTTATTCTAACGGATCATCACATCCAAGAAACGGGCTGATTGACTTTTTAATTGGAGCCCTGCGCCCAACAATTACGATCGTTGACCCTCTTATCCCTAGTTCTCTGCTTCGCGTGAACGAGCGCGAACAGAGTCATGCCAGTTCGATAATACGCAAACTGGAAATCGCCCTGCATCCTCGCCGTCTGACATCATTTACGTGATCCGTGACAAACGATGCCCAATCATCTCGCTTTCATCTCGCCTTATCACTATGTTGATTTTAGCCAGAGAGAGATGAGCCCTGGCAGTGCTGGAGCAGGTGGACAGGAACAAAGTAACGTAAAGGGCTAAAAAAGCTCGAGCATGTCGCACGGATGATTATGCGAAACGTATGACAAGTTATAAAACCGATCAGTGGCACAGTTACAAAAGGCCCGAGCCTGGAACCTCTGAAAAAACCTCTTCTCTCGAAAGAATATAGCTTGTCTCTAAGCTATATTTAAATTTAATCGATATTATTATCGAGTACTACTAATACCAATATCACTCGATAATTTTCAAACCAAAAATATTACGAGAATCTATCTTGAAAATAAAATTTAATTAAGCATTATCATTTTTCGCAACTGTTTAATTTTATGTATTAAATATCACATCTCCATAATAAAGTAACTAAAGATATTAACTAAATTACATAAATTTCAGTTAAAAGATCTATCTGAAATTAACTGCATAAGATTTCGTTATCTACTCACTCGATATTCAGTTCGCCAAGAGCCTTTAATTATCAATGTAAAGTAACTTCATAATTAGACCTTCTACATAACATGGTATCGATGTAGTGTCAAGATATCGTAAGCATCCCTATTCATCCCTCACGTGCGAGCGATTAAGTTTCCGAGATCCTTATACGTGCCTGCATCCATGCAGCGCAAAACGAAAGAGTTGATTTATTAGAGCGACGAAATGATCCTCATTACGCCGCTCGTCTTCTCGACTGACCGGATTCCTGATTCGAATAGCCGTCCGTCTCATGATTCTGAACTGTTTCGATATCGGTATCGTCGCATATTCGTGATTCCATTAAAATTATCATGTAAGCAACGATTTCACATAATTACCGTATACGTTACAAACATTTTAAAGGTTAGACATAGCAATGGGATAAATGTGCATGTAAATAATTTTTTGTGTCACGATGAATTATCATTAATATTTAATAGAAGAAAATTCAATGGAAGTTATGAATATTCAATAGGAAAATGCTAAAATTTTGTGGTATTCATAATTCATGCATTTTTAATACTGTTAAAAAATTTGCAGTTTAACAATTCAATTTCTTCTTAATATAAAACATTGTAAAGATTTTCATAATTAAAACAACGAAATTTTTATTACATATCTAACTCTTAAATATTAAATAAGCAATACTTAAAAGTTA
>Ga0157364_1001247_pt1 | contig 21076 bp, 14 predicted proteins | sample AttsexASBM2_FD_111476 | JGI IMG/M metagenome (GOLD analysis project Ga0157364, IMG submission 111476) | Fungus gardens microbial communities from leaf cutter ant in Ribeirão Preto, State of São Paulo, Brazil - Atta sexdens ASBM2 | ecosystem: Host-associated > Fungi > Mycelium > Unclassified ...
ACGGCTTAATAAAATTAAAATTAAAATTATATACGGCTTAAAAATACAGACTAATAATTTAGGCGCTCTCAAAATCCGCAAAAAAAATTTTTGCGTTTATTTCATTTAACTTTTTGTGAGGAGGCTAACTGACAGTTCAGCTCCCTTACAAAAAAAAATTTTTTTTAACTAAATGAAATGAGCGCAAAAATTTCTTTGCGAATTTTGAGAGCGCATAAATAGCGCACTATTGTATAATTTATTCATTAGAATTTGCTTAAGTGGGGAGCCAGCTGGGCAAACGTTACTTATTACATACAAACGAATGCTTATAAAAAACAGATTTTAAAGCAAGAGCGGAGTAGGAAAAGATTTCAGGTTTAACCAAATAGATTGATTACTCAAGATAATTTTATGAAAGAGACATGGATCCAACATCCGAAGATTTTTAAAAAGGAAAAAAGAGAAAGAACCAGAAAACTGTATAAGGATACGCATAGTAGATAATATGCAAATGTAGGAGTATGTAAAATCGCAGATTGTTAACTCGATGCAGGTAATGCTCGATTCAAAGACAAGCGTGAACATGTACGAATGAACAGCTTGATTCAATGAGCGCGAACGGTGATGTGAATATTCCTTGTAAGCAAGCTGTTTATTCATATTTGCTTAAGGTTGTTTACTTGGTTTGGATCCGGTTTAAGACTTAAGACTTTGGAGTCTACTTAGAATAAATTATAATAAGAGAATCAAAGGACATGTATCGATCAATCGATCGATCGATCGAGTTTTATCAGATAAATTATGTTTAATTACATCGACGAGCGAAGCTAAAGTAAAAATCCTCGTTCGGTTGTTTACTTGTTCTTTTTTATTCGGATGGTCAATGTGCTCGAAGAGCAAAAAGCATCTCTCTTGCAGTGAGAAGCGGCGACCGAAAAGTACCATCCGGCTGATGCGATTACGTAACGGTGTTAAAATAATTAGTACGTATTACGTAGCGTTGCACTGCACGCGGTCGTAATTGGTGAGCGCTGCGTGTTGGCGGGCGAGAAACACGGCCACGTTGCGAACCCATGATACGTCGCGATGAAATGGTGGACTTTGAACATATGAGATGCAAATTTTCTCGTTACGTCGTCTTCTCGCTAGCTTGCTTCTTTGATCCAACCGCGGTACTTTCGTTTAATTAAATTCAATTTATTCTAGTGGCACGATGAAAATCATCTATATAAAGACAAGCGGAACCGATAAAGATATATCTCGAATCTTACAAGAAAGCTATTCTATTAAATAAATTATTATTCGATCCATTATCTATCGTTGCTGAGGCAGCTATAAATTATCCGATATAATATCTAAAGATAAGAAGATAAATCGAGAAAAAAGAAAGATAAAAGGACAAATCTCCGCGGTCAGAGATTTTTTTGACACGATTAAAGTCGAGCAAAGTCGCACTGTAAAAAAATCCATACATTGGAAAAAGAGTCATTGATTAGAATTCTGATTGAAAATGGACAAATCAAAATTTTTTTATTAAATTATAATTCTCCTATTATAATTCTAGTTGAGGTAATGATATAATCAGCATTTTCTGATTCGTCCATTTTCCATCTAGAATGTTTTTTTCAGTGTACATTATATCTGCATATCCAAGGCAACGAGATTCGAGAAGTAGTGAGTCATGTATAATATTGATCCGTCTACATTGAGTAATCCGCGTGCAAACACATATTCTAGAGCTCGAGCCGCGGACTTACATCTATCGGTACGAGGGCGACGAAATGACTAGACACGAGACCAACGTTTCATTAAAGCGACACCACGAGCAACTTCCCGCTGCCGATTCGACTGGTAGTCGGCAAATGTCGACCAATTTAAAACGTTCCATATCGTTTCCTGTTTATTACGCCTCTGATGTCGGCACGACATCAATGATTACGTGACCCTGACGAGCGAAATATCACGCAAAATTGCTTATTACTTATAAATTAATGTTCCCTCTCTGTTCCAAAAATTAGGTGGATAGTCTGTCATCAGTACTTCTCCGACAATAAGAGTCACTAGAATCGTTGCGTGCGCACGCATAAGCATATAATACCACGTATGTATATATGACACCTTTGAGTCTTGAATGAAGCAATGTACAATGTTGAAATGAAGTTCCAAGCATGCCAAGGAAAATAAAATTATTCTAGCATCGTTCAAAGTTGAGTATAATGATTTCTTGTTGAGTATAATGATTTAAATGAAGATGAATACGCGAAGATATATAGTATGCCCAAGATTATAAGGAAAGGACAATTTTGCTAACAAATTAGGTATGGGAAAAAGTTCGTGGCGTTTTTCCCGTTAGATGGCATTAAAAAAACGCCACGAACTTTTTCCCATATCTAATATTTAAAAATTTAATCAAATAAGATCTAAAAATAATTTTGCATTATATTAAAATAATTATGTAGGAAACTCAAGCAATGAACAATATTGCAAAAAATGTTGGTATTTGATCAGCTGAGCATCCTACATAATTATTTTGATAGTATAATAGCAACGAAATTTTTTTCAGATCTATATCGAACTAAATTTTTAGATAGTTCAGCAAAACTGTTCTTGCCATATGTAAGGAATGAGATTAAAGTCGATACTCTGGTCACTCCAATGCGTATACGTGGCCAGGATAAATTGCTTTTTTTAAGTACGCGGCACGTGAATTCGACATTGAAGGATTAACGATGGAAACAGGCCGCGAACGATGAAATTATCAAAGCCAATAACAAATGGATGTTTAGAAACGTAGCTTCGGAGACAGAAGCGGACAACAACGCCGTTCCATTACCGAGAGAAGGCAGTCATACGGGTGTTACGAGAATAAATAACTGCAACCTACTTACGCCTTCGTTACACGCTGCTACTCGTATGCCAAAGAACTATCAATTTGAAACAGAGGCGCGGTACTTCGAGTAATCGAATCGACAGACTTACATTCGTCTCGATGAAAAAGATGAAATTAGCTACTCAATATAATAAACTGTGGCTGCAAGCCATTTAAAAAAATCAAAATTACTAGTCACTCTGCCAAAATATTTTTCTATTATTTTTGAGAGAGAGAGATTATCTTAATCTCATTAATTATATCTTATATAGATAATTACAACTTTTATAATTATAACTCTTCCATCTCATCTTTTTAAATATACAAAGATTAATCGAAGTAATTGAAAAAAATATGAGATAAGATAGTATTAATTTAATACACGAAGATAAAATCATACAACATTAATGTTGTGAAAACAAATATTTGCAGCGAGAAAGTAGCAGTACAAAAAAAGAAGAAGAAATGTTAATCCATGTTATCCATGTTTATCTTTCTTTTTTTCACGTTTTACATAAAGATTTAACACAAAGTGTGCATTTAGCATTTCGAATTTATTAGAACTTTGTATCTCAATGGAGATGAATATACAAATGTAAAATTTGCAAGATATTACAAGCTCTTAAAATTACAGTTAATAATACGACACAATATAAACCTATTTCTAATACAACACGCAATGAAAAAATAGTTAAAAATAGAGTTTTTCAAAGAAATATAAAAATAGATAACGAAAATCAAATGCAAGAAACGAGACAATATCGTTTTATATGAAAATACATGAATATAAATTTGTATTCAATTATTCAAAGAAGAATACTGAAACCTGACCGTGAAACTCGAATGATTGAAGTGCAATGCGAAGTTACATCACGAATATTAAAAAGATTATAAAATGCAAGATTGTCATGAATCACAACATCATAAGTGAAATAGATAAAAATAAAAATATCTCGAAAGAATTACTGAATTTATTTCGGAGCTTAGTATTCGCATAAAAACGCGCGATCAGCCGACTTCCTTCCGTTAAAAATCGCTGAACCATACCGATAAACGTGGAACCATCTGGCGGATACGTATGCAGCCGACGTTACAACGCGGAAACCGCATACATACGTTCCTAAGTGAACTCTATGTCTTTCAATCGTGTTATATGTATGTGATACTATACGATGAATGAAAAATATTTCTGAATAGCAACAATTACGTCATCAGTTAAGAATATTGTAGGAATGATGGAGTTATCTATATTTATGTATCATTAAATGCTGTGTCAGGAAGCTTCAGTTAGCTGTTAAGACCGGTTGTTCCATCTTCAGATAAACTATGTGGTAATTTATTTATTAATGGACAAAAGAAAACCGAAACTTAAAGGTGGAGCAACTCAGCCTAAGTGATTTGTGTTACCTGAATTTAATGCGAGCTAAGAGTTTGTGCAAAATTTATCGAATATTCTTCCTTCTCATCGAATTCATTTTTTCCCTATATATAATATTAACAATGTTAATAAATAGCTTGTATTTTATCTATGTAATTTTATTTCTCATATAAGAACTTCATACACCTTTCAAAAGCCAACTTCCATAAATTGTTCAACATTCTATAAAATAAAAAATAAAAAAGATTGATGAAGATGTAAATTATGCTCTGATGAATTATAATCTGAAAAATTAAGAAATTTACAAAAAAAAATGCAGATAATTAGTCTTTAGAGGATGAAAAAGTTACTTCAGTAACATTGTCATATTTTGAAGTAAGAAATACAATGTAATGATTAATTACAACAATACTAAAAAAAACAAGATTTAAAAAATAAATACCCTTTAAAGATTAGTTTGTTTTCTAAAAGTCTCGTGTGACTAATACGTACTTCGTAAAAGATATACTTTCTGTGTTAATTATAGTATAACAAAGTATTTTCCACGGAATCCGTTGAATCATTTATTACTATTGTGCGATTGATTGAGATCACGCAATAATGCAACGAAACTGAAATGTATAATCGATAGATCGCGCGGATATCAAAGAGCACGATAAGGGAATCTGAGTTGCAATCACGCAAAGCAAAAGCGACTTGCATGATAATCTTACGAATTACTTATGTATGACAGGTCAAGTTGAGTCAATATCCTTCATCCGAGGAAATCCACTGAAGTTAATCGCGATATTTACTTTCGCTCGCTTTTAAAATATTATTTTCAACGTGCGTTATATTTTCTCGAAAAATAAAATCAAAATTATCAATCCGACATCTTTGGCACGCCTGGGAAATGTGATGCAATAAACATGCAAATTGATTAACATTACTTAGGACTCACGGTTATATAATTTAGACGTCAGGACTGTACGGTAAGTATAAAATGTAGATATTCGTTCAGGAAGCTACGAGATTCGAATATGAATCGTGTACAAATGTGCACCGAACCGATAAGCAAGGCATGCATCGTTACGGGATACGGCGCATCGTTGGATGCGTATTACAGTTAATCTTACTGCGCATACATAACGGATCACTATATCAAAAATATCAAGTGATAGCGCAATGATCATTCGAATTCTTGATTCGTTATAGGATTGCTTCGTATAATATCTCATAGCTAATTCAATCATTTGTATTACATTAGATTAGTGCATACTAAAAACTGCTATACATAAAATTTAATGTAAAAATGAAATTTATGTAAAAACATAAATATTTTAAAAGATTAAATACTAAATAATGTAATATTGTAATATTGTCGTGTTATTTAATAGAATATGTACATATTATTTTTTATTGTCAAAATTATTATATTATACCATTTTATTTAGATATTTTATTTAGATTTTGTATAAAGCAGCTTTTTTAAAGATATTAATTCAGTATAATGCGAATGGTCGAAGTAACTATTAGTATTTCATATCTTAGACAGTTATATATTTTCTAGCTTATTCTTATTTTGGTTGTTTTAATTTCCAAAGGATTACATAAAAATATTTAAAAAATTAATATTATTATTTTATTAGTTCAAAACTTTAATAGAAATTTTAATGTATATAATAATAAGAGACAATTGAAATAAGATAAGAAATATATGATTGCTTAAGATATAAAGTATCTAATAGTTAATTCGATCATTTAACTAAATAATATTTAGATTAGTACATATAATATTAAAGATTTTAATATAAATCTCATATATATATATATATATATATATATATATATATATATCTCATATATATCTTAAATTTTAGTATCTATTTCTGAGAAAGAAAATACTCCAATATTTGGGATATATTCAAGTAATAATAATTTAATATTTTTATATAATCTTTTGGAAATTGAAACAATAAAACATTAACATAATATTCCCACATGTATACAATTACATTTTTAGAAAATATTTAGATAAAATGTGTTGATCAACTAAAAAGTTCATTTTCGATATCTTCCGTAATAGTAATTGTCAAATTAAAAAAAACCTTAAAAGAATATAAACAGAATAAAAAAAGTTTATAGTATTCCAAAGTATAATTATCAAAATATAAAAGAATATAGACACAGCATTTAAATTAAATTCGACAGCTCAACGTAATATTAAAAAAATAATATTGAAAAATAAACACAATATCAATCTATACTTAAGTACTTTTATATCAATACTTTTTAAGAAATTCGATATCACTGAGAATTCCCACTACTTTGTTATATGTATACAGAATATCTCAGAATTATAAACTCTTCCAATTTAAATTCTTTTTAACGTCTTCTTTAAAGTTCGTTAAAGTTCTTTTAATGATATTTAACAATCTCTTTTAATAAAAATTTATTTAGAAGCGATACATTATTCCTCACTATTTGATATATTAAATCCTTATAACTTATATAATTTAATCAAGTTAAAATTCTAAACTTGATGTTAAATTCGTCATTATTCATATATATTTCTTAATGATTCTCGGCTAATTAACACGTCGAATACTATGATTGCGATTGACATTACTTGACAATTCTTCATAACAGAAACAGTATTTAGGTCTGTTTTCATAATATATGGATACTAAAGATTAAAGGTGACCAAGAAATTCATTCATGAATTTCATTAATGAAATCTCTTGGTAACCTACTTTAATCCTTAGGTAATCATATACTTTGAAAACGGTCCTCATGCCCGTTTACTGTTAATCCATCTTTTTCTAGTTCCAAGAATTAAAAAAAAAAGATAAAGAGTTGGACCGAGATTAAAGTTAATCTACATTGATAAAAACGGAAATTAAAAAGTTACACGAGTCACTAGTTCAAGTGAGATAACAGATGTAGTCAGTTGAAAAGGTATCCAGTACTCATGTACTTATTGAAAAGGTTATCTGACGCGTGTGTATGTTTATTTAGATTTTTGCAGAGATGATCGAATTCGACGTGTTAATACGGCACATAAAAACACAATTATAGTGCACGCTGACGAATCCAGCGATGACGAAGAAGCGAACGGCCGGTAAAAGCACGTTGCGGCGCCGCGGTTGACGTGTCGAACTGGTGCACGCAAGACAGGACGAGAACACATTCGTGTAGATGTAAGGCGAATCAGCCGGCGTTAAATTCGTGAGGACGAATCGTTGCGGTACGGAAAGATAATGGCGAGTAGGAGGAAAAGAAAAAGAGAAATCGCGAAGGAAGGAGGAAAGATAGACGGAGACAGATAACGGTAATCTCAAACGACTGGCGGGGATGTCGTCGCGGCGACGCGAGTTGCAAGGCCGTCGGCGCGTGACCTTAATGAGTAATCACCTCGGCGACTCGGGAATTATTATCGTTTGTATTACGCGAGGTTAAACGCGCTGTCAAACGCGCACGGACCTGATGACGTCCGATAGACGAGCGGCGAGGAAGACAAACGTGACGGCGACGATGACAGCCGTCACCGTGGAGTCGCGAGTCACGCGGATGACGTCCCGGACGGCGGAACACCCGGTTGAAATCGAACTCGATCGGCGCGCGCGCGCGATCGTCCAGCGGATGGTCCTCGGCACGCGGCGCGGCCCACGGCTGACCGACGACGTGCGGCGGTGCCGCGGTCGCGCGTGCACCGACGACAAGACGTGTCGCGGCGACGGTTGGCCGTCTTGAGATGCGCGACGCACCGCCCGGTATCGAGGTGTTCACGGTACGACGTAATTGCGATGAGTAAGAGACGCGACGCGCCGACAAATACCTCGTTTCTCGACGAGCTCCGAAATCTCCTCCCTGTTGTCAGCCATCTTAGCACCAGTCACCGTCCCACAATGCACACTGGGTAAAAACAAACGCGCCGTCGCCGTCGCTGTCGCCGCGGCGCTCCGGTTCACGCTGCGCCAGCGACATCTGCTGCATGCAGGCAGAGGCATCTGTCCATCTGTCATTTGGCTCGTGCAGAATCGTGTCTATTGGTAATTAGGCACATGCTGGCACGTCTTAAGCCGGTTTTACATTAGTTGCAAGTTTGTTGCGACAGTCAATCTGAAGCTTGCATTTTGAAATCAAATCTTCATATTGGCTGTCGCAATTAATGTAGAACCGGCTTTACGCGTGCAATATCAAATTGATATCGGAGTACAAGATTGGAGTAAATCTTGTATTAATATTTAAGGCTTTAGTCAAAGACTCGCTACAAATGCTTTGAACCGTTTGATGGATCAAAAACCAGAAGAAAGAATTTTGTAAACTGATTAAAAAACGCTTCAAAGCATTTGTAACATCGTAATCTAAAAAATGTTTAATCGATATTTTAAACATCGATGTTTAAGCTTTTTTAAAATACTATTTAAAATATGTTCAAAACATTAAAGATATATATTTAAAAAGAACACAATATTGTTTAAAAAAAATATTTTATCATGATCGAGTGTCGAACGTAATATTGTCGCTATATCTGATTTTTTGCCTGTCTTATTGATATTCCAAGCTTTAAGTTTAGTTTTTTACCTTTTCGTATTTTACATTACACGCACGAGTATTGTATTTCATCACCAACAACTATTTTTGTTAACCTCTCTTTCTTATTCTTTGACCCGTCTTCTTATATTATTTTTTGTGTTTAGCTAGCTTAGTGTAATATTTAACCGCTGTCAGTTCAGTTTAGTGGATACATTTAATAACAGAATTTTATTTCTTTTTTAGAAAAATCTCAATTTCGTGATTAATAAATAAATAATTATTTATAACAATTGTGTCTGTTTATTTCAGTTGTATAGAATTATTTTGCCAGGAAACTTGAATAATTGTTACGATCAAATTTTTTAGAAACATATCAAAATATGTACTCTTACATAGAAGGGAAGATTTGACTGAAGTCTCTAATAATTTAATTACCTAGATACAGATCTGAAAATAATTCTGTTGGACCATAAAAATATAATTACGTAGGAATTTCAAGTAGATATAAGTATAGATATAAACAATACTACCTCTGTAGGCACATAATATTATTTAATATTAAATAATATTAAATAATAATTTAGGTATATTTCCAGAATATTAAATGTAACATTTGAAGAATATTTTAGTGAAATTATATGATATTAAATAATATTCTTTAAATATTAAGGGATTATATGTCCATAATTCCCGATAATATTACATGATGAATGTTATTAAAAATAACATTATTTAGTGTTACTGTAATATTGTATGAACATTAACAAGTATCATAACATTTATTTTAATTTGTAAAACTATTACACCAGTTCAGTTTAAATATCATATATTTAAAGATGTTGAAAATAATTTTGGCATGCAGACTGGATATGTACGTAAAATCACATCGTAATTTATTTATTTAAAATGCAGCATAGATAATAACTAACAAGAATGATAAGATTTTCGTTACTGGATTGTGAATTCGAACTACACTAAATATAAAAATAATTAATATTAATAAATATCTTAATAATATTTCAGGGATTAAAGGAAATATATCAAGAATATTTATACAAGTATACTTATAACATCTGTACCAAGAATATTTATACAAGTGAACTTATAACATCCATAAAATACTTTTATAACATTAAAAAATATTGTACAATATTCTCAAAAATTATAACTTATTTTAATTTTTTAATGATATTTATATAACATTCTAGGAATATTTTGCGCTTATAGGAACAAAGCATTGTTTGCAGCATTGTTCATCACTTGAAATTTATAAAGAAATTTATAAAGAAGTAATATAAGAAGGTGGATCAAAGAATACTGTATCAACTGGATCAAAGAATTACTTTATGTATAATTATATATAAAAATAAAAATATGTATAATTGTGTATGAGTAATTTTCCTTAGATGGAATCATATGTTGCTCGATTTCTTGAATAATAATATGGAGAGCTTTCCAGCAAGAGACACAAATTGACAGAACCAAGTGAGATTTAGCATATGGAACAAATTGATGCACTGCATAAACTGTTTTCAACTTGTCATTGGAATCTAATGTGAACTGAGTTAACATCAGGAGGGCAAATAGATTTCATGAGTTTACGAAATTGTAAGAGTTTACATTGAGAAATAATAAACTCGTCACATTGATAACAAACTGATGCACGCATGATGACAACTTACCAGCAGTTTGCTGAATTTTAAGGAAGATTTTACGTGACATCAGAACAGACAGTTTGTGGAAACACCTTGGCTTTAGTTTGGTGAAATTGAATGCGGAATAAGTGACGGCAAAAACAACATATTGCTCTTATTTGGCTATCTGGGAAAAGTCATTCTGTCCTTGTTCAATAATCAGTAAGAAACAAAGATGGAATGACTCTTATGTCGATTTGTGCCTCTGCTGGAAAGCTTTCATGCAATCATGCCTGCTCTAATGTATGCTAGAACTCGTTCATGCATTAAGTGCTGCGTGCTGCATGTAAATGATGTAAATAAAAAAAAAACAATTGCTAATTTCATAGTTATTTTTCGAACGTCAGACTGTATTCATCAAAACAAAGCATACATGTTTTCGTCAAAAAATCGAGCACCATGTGATTCCATTTTTACATTTCTTCATTTGATTTTTAAAAAATAAATAATATGAAAATTACTCTTTTTTAAAATTATTTTTATAATATTTTTACATTAGTATTATTATTTCTGTTGCACTAAAATATAATTTTACAAAAGAAAGAGTTCACCCAACAAATGAGAATGGATTAAAATAGATTGAAATTTTTTTCTATCCGAATGAGTATTTTAAATAGCGAATATTTTTTTTTAATTTAATTGGATTCAATTGGATTCAATTAGATTCAATCGGATGCAATTGAATTGAAAAATTGCATTTCCTATTCAAAATTTTGAATTGAACAATATTCACAGAAAAAGCTAATATTATTTTTAAATTGAAAGGCATAGAGATATGCCTCATGCAATAAATGAATAAAAATAAATGAATAAAAATGAATTCAGGATTGAAAAGCATTCATTTTAACATTCGTAAATCAATATTTCTGAAAATCTAAATCCATTTCAATCCACTCTTTGCTGGGTGAACATATTATTTCATATTGATGATTATATATGTTTATGAATATTTATGTTTATACATATTTATATATATTCATGTGTAAAAAATTATTTACTGGATGATTATGTAAATTCGCTTTAATACGTCTTAGCATATTACATGAAATAAAATTTTAAAGATTTTAAAGATTTGTGTCATTACAGCATTTAGTTGGAGTTTTTCTTTAGTTAGTGGACTATTTCTTCCTATTCCCAATTTATTTGATCAACGTTAAAATTATTATATCATTATTTTTCGAATCTTATCATGTATGTTTTACATACGTCATTTTTTCTTATCATTTTCTTCACATTATAACTATTCTAATAACTCGATTTTCGTCGTAATTCCGATATATTTAGATCTATAAAATGCAATAATTGTCATAATTGTATCTTTTTCTTTTGATAAAATTCCTAAATTGAAAGATTTGAAAACAGCTCTACCAAGAGCTCCCCTCCTTTATCCTCTGCTTTTCTTCCGCGCAGGTACATGTTCGGCATGACACACTTTCACGATGTAGCCGCTCCTGGTCACAGCGTTAAAGCTAATATAATTCCGTTATGTAGACGAGACGTGGCAGTTTTAGTGTATCTCTCAATAAGTTCGGTTGTGCTTGCCTACGGTCGTAAAATGAGCGATCGCACTGTAGTGATTGTGTCTGCTGTAAGGACACCCATAGGTAATAACACTAATAACGAAATACACAGCTAGTAAAATTCTGTATAATAATTTGCAATGTTAAATTATTAAAGTTTAAACAATTGCGGAATTTGAATTTGAATAGTGTCAGTGAAATAAATTTCTACGATATTTTGTACAAAATTCTCCTATAAGCGATAAAAATTTAACAAACCTATTCTTGAAGATTCATTCAGGTTATATCTTTTGTGACTAGTGCATCGAAATACAATCAGGGCTGAGGGCATACATTTGAAATACTTTTATTTTAAATCCAATATTTGTAATATAATTGTATTTTGTATTTCAAATAAAAAATTTGAAAGTATTTTGTAATTTATAATTCAAATAATAAGACTGATTACCAATATCAATCTTAGTATTTAAAACACAAAATATAAAATACAATTGTGTAACAAATATTATTTTTCAAATAAAAATAAATCAATTAAAAATATTTTAAATACATATCTAGGACTAAATACGATTATAGATACATTAAAAATACTATAATTGTGAAATAAAAAATGTAAAAACAAACTATTTTTTTGTAATGTACTAATATTAAAAATTGTGCTATGCACCAAAGAAACGAATTTACATCTTACTTAATTACTTCGATAGGATATTATTCCTACAGAAAATATACTATAAATATAAAACTTGTATTTGTAATAATTTATTATTCTGTAAATGTAGGATCATATTGTGGATCCTTATCTTCGTTGAAAGCATCAGTATTGGGAAGTATCGCTATCAAAGAATGCTTGATGAGAGTTGGATTGGAAGGATCAGATGTTTCTGAAGTTATTATGGGACAGGTACTCATAATTCTAGGAGAAATAAAACATTAAACTATATATATTTTTAAGTACAATTAAAAATTCATATACATGTAAGACATTTCTGTAATACATTGCATTTGTTTTTCAGGTACTTTCTGCAACTGAAGGTCAAAATCCTGCAAGACAAGCAGCAATACGTGCTGGCATACCTATTGATGTACCTGCTTATCAAATAAACATGTTATGTGGTTCCGGTCTAAAGTACGCCTACATGCTCTATATGTGATATTAGGTTTGTTTTTTATTGCTGCACTGGATTAAAACTTTCTTTCTCATTCTTGCCAAATATTAAATATAAATGTATTTCACTTTAAGAGTACAAAGAGTGTACACTAGTTCAGCTATAAAAAAACAGACTTATTTCCATATTATACATATAGTTAAGAAAAAATCCTGAACTATTTAATATAACATATTACATGTCTTACAGAGCTATAATGAATGGTTACTTTTCTATAAAGTTAGGAGAAAGCGATATAGTTGTGGCTGGTGGTCAAGAAATTATGAGTAGAGCACCGCATGCCACTTATCTCAGGTCTGGTGTGAAAATTGGAAATTGTAATTTAGTTGATACACTATTGGAAGATGGTCTAATAGATCCCTTTCATAATATTCACATGGGAGTCACAGGCAAGACAAAAAAATATTATAATTAAATATTTTTGCGCTAGGAAAATTTAAATTTTATGTATTATCATTTTTATTATCAATTATTGGCAGCTGAGAATCTTGCTGAACAGTATAAAATAAGCAGAGAGAAACAAGATTATTACGCGTGTAAATCTCAACAGAAGGCAGAGATTGCTATCAACGCCGGATATTTCGATAAAGAAATTGTTCCAGTAAATATTACAACCAAAAAGGAAACTTTTGTTATGTCTAAAGATGAATTTCCGAAATTTGGAACAACCGCAGAGAAACTTGCAAAATTAAAACCAACATTTATACCGGTATGTACATATAATATTTTATATATCTATAAATATATAATTGTATAAAAAAAAATAACACATTTGAAATCATTATATTGCATTTAGAATAATGGTACAGTTACTGCCGGCAATGGATCCGGTATAAATGATGGTGGGGCTGCCGTAGTGCTCATGTCTGAAGAAACTGCTGCAAATAGAGGAATCTCACCATTAGCCAGTATTGTTGCATTTGCACAGGTTGGAGTTGAACCTAGAATTATGGGCATCGGACCTGTTGAAGCTATTAAATTAGTAGTTAGTATATCGCATTTATGTTTTGATTACTTTTATTTCAATACGACATTATGATTTAAAATGTGCCCTTATTTCAGTTAAAAAAAGCGAACTGGACAAAAGAGGAAGTGGATTTTTATGAACTAAATGAGGCCTTTGCTGCACAAGCAATCGCATGTATTCAAGAACTCGGATTAGACACCGAGAAAGTTAATGTAAATGGCGGTGCTATCGCCTTAGGTCATCCTATTGGTATGTCAGGTATGTATTAATGCTTGAACTTTTTCTTTAAAAGAACTCAAACGAAATTTTATATTATGATTAAATTTTATATTTCAGGCACAAGAATACTAGTCACTCTGTTACATACTTTAGAAAGAACAGGAAAGAAAAAAGGTGTTGCATCTTTATGCATAGGAGGGGGAATGGGCATTGCTATTGCTGTTGAAAGAAAATAACGAATGTCTTCCCTATTAATATATACATCTTATATAAAATTTCTTATATTCTTATTAAAACATTTCTCGCTAAAAATGGCCTTCTTCTTATGTTATATATTGAATAAAGGGATCTATTACAATATTCGTACATTGAATTGTATGATAGAATATTTATTTTGTGATTCCTTTTCTAAAAATATATGTACATTTCATAATAAAATTTTGTATAAAAATGCAGAAATATAAATTACATAAAATATTACAAAACTGAGCTGTCAAGTTTAAAGTACAAACAGTCAATCAAAATAAAAATGATCATATACTTAGGCAATACACAATAAAATCAGAATTTACGAGTCTCATTTATCTTCATTTTTTGTGGTTTCGTTTTTTGTTGTATTCCTATTCTCTAAAATTTTTTCTACAGCTGCAAGACCTTCCTGTTGTCGTTGTTGAGCATATTTTGTTTTGAAAGTGCGTTTCTTATCTTTCCAAGCAGGTCGATTTAGTCGATTTAATTGTTGCTTGATAGCTGGGATAATCCGTATCTTAAATAATATACCTAAATTAGATAAAACGCGTAAACATAAAAATGAGTTTCTCTATTTTATCAGAGATTACGGATTTTCAACAACAGAATAAAATGTACGAATATACATTATATTTAAAATTCTTACAAGCACTTAAAACTTTTCTAATACTTGTAAAATTTTTTAAGCTAAAATTGTTTCTTTATTACGAATGATATAATATACTTAATCCTAATATTTTCATTCTCATATTACATGGCTGATATACTAAGTGGTATAGCAGGATAATATCCGCGATATAACTTTCCATCCTTATCAAAACAAGGAATAGGTTCCTCCAATGATTTCTGTGTTATCAAACTGATATCTGGTATACATAGCTTCGCGTGTTTTTTTATTATATGGCCCCATAAAGAATCTACGTTAATCGTCGAATCTTTTAAGCAAAAATAAGATCCCCAAAGCTTTGAATTTAAAATCTTTTCGTCTGGATGAGTCAAAGCGTGATGAAGCATTCCTTCCGACATTTGTTCTTCGATCACAACTAACGTATCACAACGTACGAATGCATTTGGTACATAAATGTCTTGTATGAGATTATCGCCAACGTACAAACATTGCTGATTAGTTTTCCCTGTTATACGAGCGAAAAATTCCAATAGTTCATTCCAATTTCCTTGACTATACATTTCATCTCGTTTTAAATCTTGACTTGCGGTATCGGTTTCGTTATTATTTACAACATCTAAAAATGGTCGATTAGTAATAAAAAATCCTGGCTTCCTCGCGAAACATATTACAATATCGAAAAGTGATTGCCAGTCCTCTCCGAGAGCGTAACTCGCAGTAAAATTCACATAATCTGCGTTTGATCCGGTAAGAAGAAAGGTCGCGGATTTTTTCTTTATTTCTTTCAACCACGAGATCGTGTTCGAGCTGCATTTACGTAGATATTTTTCTGGATTTCTCTTGATGTGTCCAAAGATCCCGTTGCTCGATTGGAAGTGTTCTCTAGAGAACATGTAGAACAGCCCAGCCAATACATCAGGCCAGATATTGTATCTGTCCAAGGATGATCCATGTTCTTCGTCGAGTGCGTCTACAATCCGTGCAAATGCGAGACTCGCCACTATATCGAAATAATCCAGCAAGCTCCTGACTTTCTCTGACAAAGGACCGTTCCAGGTTGCCATTACGTTGTGGCAGAAGGTATCAGTGATCTCTGATTTTTGTTCAGGATATATCTCTCTTATTTGATCCATGTTTAGCAAACACGTACCATGGCATGCTCTGCGAATAATACCATCTGGACTTATCCTGAGCACATTTCCTCTTTCCAAGTCCAGCAATAACCCTTTCTGCATGAAGTCCAAGTCATCATCTGTCAGTGGCTTTAGCAGACTCCCGTTGTATCCCCGTATTTTGACCAGGAATTTGGCTAGTATCTCGTACTCTATACACACCAGATTCGTGACGTTATAACGCAGCAACGTATTATCCAGGTCGAAACCGACACAATCATAGTCTGTGAATTTGAACGTGTCCATGTCACTTTTGGCGGGATTACTATATGCAAAACCGTATCGATCGTTAGAAATCGAACGCACAGTTGTACCAGGAAATATTTCTATTTTATCAGTCACTTGTTTCACTCGTTTGCGTATAGAAGAGTGTTTATATAACTTGGCAGTACGATAAAAACCCAGATTTCTAATCATATCCAAGCGCAATTACCGGCATTAATCATGTTAGGCGATAGCAATGAATGTACGTTAGCATGATGCAGTTGAATAATTCAGCAGGTATGAGTAAATGGAGCGGCACATGAGCCAGCAATTATAGGGATGTTTCAGAGTCAGACTGAGCAACTTTGAAGTTTAAAATACCCTAAGTTCTAGATACCCTAAATACTTCGATCCCGAGCATGCTTAGATAAGTAATCCGAGAAGCGAATGAAAGGCTGGTTTTTTGATCACGAAACGCAATATAACCTTAATATAACCTCAATCGATCATTCGTACGCTTCATTCTCGCGAAACTAGGACAAGATTCTCAACACGGAGATAAAGGAAAAAAAGATTTTAATGCACTCACGTTCATTGGCACGTGGACGCTGCGGATGTTACGTGCCTGTATGAAGAACATGTCATATTTGAACGAGTCTCCGCGGGGATCCGTAAACACGCAGTCTTTCATCACAATGTTCATGTATCTGCAAAATAAAAACGAGAGCAATATGTTCAGAGATATGACGAAGTCGTCGGGAAGAGCTCTAATAATTTATTTCGAAGTTCATTGCTGATATTTTCGAGGAAAGAATTTAGAGACATTGATTTTTTTCAATTTTTACATACATTTTATCACAAAAAAACAGAAAATTTCTTAATACAACAAAAAGCTCTATAAGGCTCGGTTTCACCAACGTAAGATTAACTTTAAGCTTGATTCATTCTAAGAATTTTTAATTAGAAAATGATAAACACAAACTGTAAATTAAAACAAGACAAAATTAATCTTGTTTGGTAGAATTAGAGCGCATTCCGTTTCACACATGATGCATTATTTATAGATCTGTTTTTTATTGCTGCACTCTGAACCGGTGTAATAAGTTAAAGTGAAACAAATGTATATTTGTTTCACTTTAACTTATTGCACTGTGTATACTGTGTTCAGAAAGTGCAGCAATAAAAAACAGACGTCTTGTTGTTCACCAATTAAACAAAGATAAATGAAGCATTATGCACATCATGCTTGAATGCACTCTAGACCTAACATGTACGACAACTTCACATTGCAGTAGAAACAAAATCCTTTACTTACGCGTCGGCATTTTCGATAATGCCGACGATTGTCGCCTCGTTCCGCAGGTCTACGGTCGTTCGAGTCTTCTCTACAGCCTTTAACAGAATCGACAAAGTGTTATAGAGAAAGTATTGTTCACGTCTCGAATCATAAGACATCGCGAATGCGAGCGAACTTGCGTGTTGAATGGAACATGCAACACGTGGGAATTTTCGTCTGCTCTGTTTTCGTTGCTGAGCAAACCATGTGATAGGATCACGTGACGACTACGAGCAGTCGTGCGCAGAAACGCGGGTAAATTGAGAACGCGTGTTGCATTCAGTTGCATTTGTAGAACAATCGAAAGTTGGTATTATAAAATATGTATACAACAAAATATATATATTGATTTAGTTTCATCTATCTTTAATTAAAACTTCGTCATTCTTTTGATCACAGTTTTGCCATTATACAATATAATAATGGATTGTTTAAACAATAAATAATTCAATCATCCTAACCGCGAAACGTTGGTATACGTGGATTATAAAAAATAGAATTATATTCATTTTGTCTGAATTATATTTAATAGAATTATTTACTTTATCTGAAAATTATTAAAATTGCTTTCATATAGATTCGCATAGAAATATTTCTTCAATTCACAGCAACATCATTTATATCTAACTGATCTAACATTTGGAATCAAGCAATCGAAAGAATTTAATTCTATATTAATTCTATATAATTATTAAACATTTAGCTTTGTAAATCAAAATATAACAACAATTGTAAACACGACTTTGAAATAATTTTAGTTAATTTATACCTAATTTGTTCCAAAATACAAATAACGAAAAAGAAGAGAAATTGCATGAGATAGATAGGAAAAGAAATCAAATTTATGCAAATGGAATGCACGAGCGACGACAATTGTAACTCAATTTTCTCAAATACATTAATTAATTCTATCTCGAATGGCTCGCTCTTTCGCTCAGAAGTTACGGGATGTTAAACGCGTTATCGTGGGGAGATTCGATTTGTCCTCGTATTATACTACCACCGTAAACCCGATGTTAGTCTATATATAGTCACTCATATAGCCGTCATTGGTAGAGGAATTAGGTTACTTCCCAACGGATATACAAAGGGGTCTTGTAAATGGTCGTATCCTACATGCATCTAAAACAATTACGCGCAAATATTTCCGCGTAACTGTTACCTTTTATCACTGTCAGGTTCACGAAAGTTTGGAAATCGATGATTTCAACTGAAATATGCTTGCAAAAGCTGGGTAAAATTAATTGTAACATATTATGATTCTCTATAAATAAAATCTCAAAAAACATTTTGATATCTTAAATCTATTTCTTTTAAAAGATGTCTTAAAACTTCGTAAAAATTATGAAATTAATAGAAAGATCATCATATGATGTTTTTAAGATGTCTAATTTAAATTTTAAATATCCCAAATAGCAAAGTGTGTATCAACAAAATCGCACAGATCTGTGATTGTTTATAATGCTAGCAACTTGCCGTAGATTTGTCTTCAACGATTTCGAATATACCGATACATTGTAGCAACATGCAGACAACAATATGTATATGTATATGTATGCCAGTAGTTTAACAGCAAGATAACTGCGTTAATATTATCTTGCATTGTCGGCAATATGACAGCATTGTATGATGTTACATATTATCATGACAATTCAATGGCAATAGTATGAATTTGATGACGATTTTAAAATTGTCGACAATTACTGGCAAGTTGCTACTTAATGTTATGATATCATGAAGGCATCAAGTTGTCAATAAATGAGGACTCAGTTGCTACAATTCTGGCAACATAGCAATGCTTAGCAATATACATACTTAGCAAGCAACATGTCAGTAACAAGATAGACACATTGCTATTTGGATAGGTATAATTTTGATCAGAATAGTAATAGAAAAATTAATTAGAAAAGAATATATAAGCCAAAAAAATGCTTAATATAAATTAACAGTTGATATCAATTATATAATTTGATGACTTAATTAAATTAAATAAATTACAATAATATAACAATGGGTTATTGGAGTCAATACGCAAATTGTTTTAGTGCCATATAATATATTATGTAAATGTTAATATCATTACAATTACGTCTTCAAACGTTTCAATCTTTACTCTAATCATCTTCAGTGAAAAATTATAATATTGTTCTAATGTCTTCCCCTGTCTATTGTTACAATATTAAGTTAACTATATATTTGTTCTTCATTACTGATTGCATTTGTCTTCCTATTGTTGTCGCATTATAAAAGTTCGTCCAAGATTATTTCGTTTATACTGAAGGACATAGCAGATCCTAGATTTGTCTTGGTTACAAAACTTTGTACATTCTTACAACTTTCAATATGTGTTTAATTGCACTAAAATATAAATAATTATTAATCATTAATAATGAAGCTGACCAGTCGAAACATTTGAAAACATAATTGTAATGTATTAACATTTATATAATATTATATCGTACTAAAATCTTGCGCATTGGCTCCAATAATCCATTATATTATTATATTATTATAATTTATTTAATATAAATTAATATGTCAATAATTTAATATAATTTTGGTAACAATTTAAAGCAAATTTTATATATTTATTGTTGATATAAACAAGATCTATTATGTGTATATTAATATGTCTACTAATGTCACTTATTATAATAATGCATATATTGTAATTTTTTAAAACACAGTACTTGCAATTAATGATATAAAATACTTATCTTGTAAATAAGCATATCCGATATATATATATTGTATGATATCCTACATAATGAGCGTTGAAAGTCTTATTGTATTATTTTATATATTGAATATATATATTGAATTAATATAATTATATATTTATTCTATCTATCAATGTTCATATTTCAGCTTCACATATATCTTTCAAATTGAATATTGCGCATTAAAAGATATCTAGTATTCAACACTCTTCATGCTCCGATATCATCGTCAAAGACTTCTCTCTCATACAGCACTATTTTAATTTTCTCCATCTTCATTTCAGAATGCCTTACGTCAAGCAGCGATTTTTACGAAATGCACCGGGTAGCGGCATTTTTACTCCCTTCGGCATTTATTATTCGGTGCCGTGCGACCCGCCGCGATGAGTGCCTTCTTCCTGTGATCTACCGGTCTCTCTTTCTCCTCGTGACACATCTCCGTTCATCTCGC
>Ga0157364_1001248_pt1 | contig 21073 bp, 6 predicted proteins | sample AttsexASBM2_FD_111476 | JGI IMG/M metagenome (GOLD analysis project Ga0157364, IMG submission 111476) | Fungus gardens microbial communities from leaf cutter ant in Ribeirão Preto, State of São Paulo, Brazil - Atta sexdens ASBM2 | ecosystem: Host-associated > Fungi > Mycelium > Unclassified ...
AACTTACCTTTGTTGGCTAGCTTAGAAGAGAGATTTACTTATAGAATAATACTAAACTGCTTCTTGGTAGTAGGAGACAATGAATTAGAGGCCTTATAATGTGAGAATTTAGCAAACAAAACTATTGGAGATTGCTAAAACTAATTCTAGAAGACTATAAAGTTAGTGACAGAGAATGCCTTACTTTGCTTTCTAGAGTGAGACTCAAAAGGCTCTTTTGCTACCTATTATGCATAATTATGCTCATAGTTATGCTTCTAATAATAATGATTAATAGTTATTGTCAATATATACATGTTTTAAAATGAGGTTGACTTCTCTTGTTCTTAGATGGAAATAGAATCTTGGATCTGATTAGGCAGACTGTTGTGGCAACTACTAGACATAAAGTCCAATAGCATCACTACAAGTAAATCTCTCAGTAGGGATATCTAGTGGGAACACAAGTTGTGTATTCACAAGAGAACTTGACAGAGAACTGCAACAGTATTCTACCGATTATTTATATAAAGTCCTCATAGTCTATGCTATGACTTCTTTATGCCTACTCTAATGTCTATGTCCTATTCTCATGTCCATTACTCATCTACCATGCATCTACCTCAAGGCTACCATGCCATGTCCATGTGCCCTGACATCATACTCTTTAATCTCCGTCATATATGTGTGCATCATGTGTACACCATGAGGAACCCATGTCCCTTGATATTACTCTATCTCTAGACTCTTCCTGATCCTTTCAGACCACTTTAGACTGCTCTAGGCTGATGACATCATGTCATGTGACTGGGAAGTCACATGCTCTTCTCTCTCTCGTTGTAGACTAATAATATAACTACTACTATATCTTATCTGTCCTAACTCTAAAGTCTGTCCTCACTTTACTGTATCATGACACAGACTCTGATAGCAGTGGTAATACAAAATACTATTTCTCTAACTTATTTGGAAGGCATAGTATATGAAATCCACATTATATGTAAAGATTTTATTATAAGACTTCATGTAGAAATTATACTGCTTGAATAGTTTGATTACAGGATATTTTGAAGGAAGGCCTCAATGAAATGATTGTTTAGATAAGGAATAGAGTTGAATAATATCCTGAGAGAAGAGATAGAGTTTGACTTAGAGTAAGTCAAAGAATTATAGTAGAAAGATGCCATTAGAATTGAAAAGCAACTTAGAAGCTGAATGTTATATATTATCTGTATCACAAACTTCATTCAGCTTGTATCTCTACAACTAGTAAACCAATTTTCACAAACTAAGTTGTGATGTAAAGCCTCAAATGAGGGCTATCTGCACATATATGGGATGTACAAAAGTAATAACAAATAACCAAGATATCAGACCATCAATAACTGTAAAAGCTTTGTTTGCTAATATCTCATAAACAGCTAGACAGATTTGCACAATCAAACTTGCATTGGAAAGTGCTTATAAAACTGTTTCCAATAATATATGGTATATCTCATAGTGGTAAGTATTCATAGAGATACAAGCATATCAATATAGTGACATAATTAGCTGCCTTCTAAAATTAGCCTGACAGCTACTATGACAGATGACAGCTCCCATCAGGTATGAGTTCTGATCATGTGATGGAAATAGCTTGTGCATAGACTATTAATTTTTTGTATATATACCTCTGTATTTGAAGATTAGATCTCAGACTTAATAACATCAATTATTCTTATTGATACTACTTATCACCTATCATCATTATCTTCTTATACTGAACCCCTGAACCACTATTAAGTTCAAGTATCACAACCAGTGAGTAGCTCATTTTGTGATAATCTAACATCTATATCCTGACTATCTTCTTTTAGTATAGATCACACTCTATTTCAATCAATCTAAGGATCAAACCCTGTATTTCTTATTAGACCAAATCCTATAGTTCTCATCAATTTTATGGAGTTCTAAATAACAACTTCCACAGTGCTTGACAACCCAGAGTATACACAGTAGTAAAGTATTATTAGATCTATACTTTTGTACTTAAGAATATTAGCTACCATATACCATTCCTCAGTCTGGTAATCAACTTAGATTTATGCCACACTTGCTCTAAGTACATCTAAACCTCCTTATTTTAAAATGCAACCACATGATGAGTTAGGCTAGGTGTTACAACTTAAGCCCTTAGTGCTGGACAGAAGAAGAACCTTGTATAGGGTTTACACAAGAGAACTCGATAGAGAACTTGGTACAAGATGGTCTACCTTATATACTAATGTCTAGTGGTCTGTGTGAGCTATTTCTAGCCTACCCTAAATGACTATGTGTATCACATGTTGTATGATGTCACTCCTTCCATGCATTATGTGGCTCATGACCGTGTTACCTGATGTGACCTGCTGGGTGACAGTGTGATCTTGTTCCTCTAACTCTAGTTCTTAAAAATAGAATAAAGGAAGATAAGTTGAAAAGAAAATAAAAATGAGAAAGAAAAATAACAAAGGTTAAGTCCATTTCTTTCGTTCTTAACACTAGGCATAACAATCTTCTGTTAAAGCCAAGGTTGTTCTTATTTATATAGTACTATTTTCAGTCTATCTTCTAACCCAATTCATTTTCCATACTACTAATAATTTTGGCAAGTATGAATTATCCTTAATACTAAAGGAATATAGATGGAACTACAACAAAATCAACTTCAAATCTCTAGGAAATTCTAAGTTTATTGTCCAAAAAATACTAAACTATATACTCATCTTCAGAAAATCCTAAGAGAACAGACTGAAGATGATAACTACTCTATATTGACAGGTCTATTCTAATGTGTCATAATTCCAATTACATAAGCAAGGAATGAAGATACTTAAGTAATCAGAAATAGTTTAGAATAGAGAAGCCAAAATAAAAGGGAGCTAAAGTGTTTAGCAGGTACTTCTGAAGCATGGGAAAGCAGATAATTAGATGTGCAGATAACACTGAAAGACTTCAGAAAACTACAGAGTGTTGTGAAAAAGCAAGGAATTATATAAAAGAGAATTTAATAATATATATAGATAGTTGGGAGTATTGATATGCAGTTTGAAGAGGTCTGAAGCATGAGAAATTGGATAAGTGAATGAGTATAGATGTGGAAAGGGATCACAAAACATGGATTAGCCAAAAAATATGGAAGAGAAAAGTCTCAGAAGAGCCAGTCCCCTTATATAAATAGAATATTCAATAAGAAAAGAATAATAGAGTATACAATAGAAGTAAATATTTATTATTAAGAATATAGGAAAAAGACAGAAATTAATATGATTAGAGAACAAAAGTAATTATCTTGAATATGCTATAGCTTGCTTAACACAATTCTGAAATTGACTAGAAAATGGAGAAAATAAAGATAATGAGATGTTCAGAGAAATATAAAAAGTAGTAAAGGTCAAAGTAAGAAAAATTGGGATGGTAAAAACAAAAAAAAGAAGAAGTAAGAGAAGAATAAAGGTTTAAGAGAACCTGACTTTTCATCATGTTTAGCTAAGTAAGGATTCTGAACTCTATAGACTTTGTAACAGGCTTCTCTGTTTTATAGTAATACTAAACCTTACCATAGAACCCATAGACTTTGCTACTATCTATCCCAAACCCTATATTTCTTTTTCACTATTTTAGAGGATCTTTTAGATTATCATTCAATGTCTCTTAATTACTATTAAATATACCCTATATCTTTAGATAATATTCTAGATACTTTAACCCAGGTTTCTGACTATCTGCATGCCATTATTCTTATGTTAGCACAGTATCACTCTAAATCGTAATGAGAAATAAATTATAAGTAGCACAGTGATATTGTAGACACAATAAATATATGTGAGCAATCCCTAGAATTCAGTATAAGACATTATGTTTAGAAACTAGTTACTTGCTATAGATATAACACTCACATAGGATTTAGTATAAGACACTGAGGTCTTAGGAATAGATGAGACTCTATATAAGTGCTTTATAATAACTTATAAATCTAAATATTTATGAAGGAATTTTATTCTATTAATTGTCTCTATATAAATGTTTACACTCAATTGTTTAAAATCATTTTGAAGATACCTGATTGCTAACAGAGCATACTATAACATCAATATAAACTATTTCTCAATAGATTGCAATGGATTATAGAATGTTTAGAATAGTAGCCATCTTTGAGAAGTTTTTCTAAAGATGTGTTATATTTAATGATTAGTTTCTATAGAAAGGAAAAAGAAAAAAAGAAAAAAGAAAAGAAAGTGGCAAATAAATAGGAGATCTGGGACAAAGAAGAAGAAGTGAAGAAGTTAGTACCAAAATTATTCCATAAGTGAATCAAGATATTTGGAAAGAAAGCAAGTAAAAGAATACCAATGAGAAAGATATAAGACTATATGATAGATTTAAAGAAAGAATTTGTGCTAAGAAAAGAGAAAATTTATTTCTTGTTTAGAAAAGAAGTATAAGAGTTTATTCAGAAGCAGATAAGAAAGAGATATATTTAGCTATCAAAGTCACTATAGACAGTACTGGTATTTTTTATAGGAAAAAAAATGAAAAGAAGAAGAAAGTATAAGACTATTAATATCTTAATAAGTAAACAATCAAGAACAATTACTTATTACTGCTTATTTCAGATATTGTCAAGAAAATTAGAATAAAGAAGGTATTTATAACACTAGAAGAATTGTTTAAACCAACAGTGATGTTTTTTAGATTGATAAATTCACTGGCCACATTCTAGGCCATGAAAAACAAGTTATTATAAGATTTAATTAACTTTAGTCAAGTAGTGAGCTTTATTGATAATGTATTAGTGGAAATAGAAAGTAAGAAATAACATGGTGAGTTGGTAGAAGAAATTTTGAAAAAGATAGAAGAAGAAGATTTGTATATTAAATCAGTTAAGGAGATATAAAAGTTTTTGGAACTTGCTAATTATTATAAACAATTTGTGAAAAACTTTGCCAAGATAGCAAAATCATTATATGAGTTGACAAGAAAAGAACAGAAGTGGGAGTAGGAGATAAGACAAGAGAAGATGCTTAAAGTGTTGAAAAAAAGGTTCATTACAAAACTGATTTTAGTAGCATTAGATTTGGACAAGAGGATGAGAATAGAGGTAGATATGTTGGATTATGCAACAGAAGAGGTGTTATTAATAGAGTGTGCAGATGGAAGATGGAAACATGTGGCCTATCTTTCAAAATAGAGGGCTAGAGACATAGAGATATATGTTGAAAGACACTGAATTTTAGTTTAAGGTTTAGACAAACTATAAGAATTTAAAGTGTTTTATAAAGGTACAGAAATTAAATTGGAAACAAGTGAAATGGGTATTATATCTGTCCAGACTTGATTTTACTTTATTAATAACAAATAATAGAAATTGATAAAAGAGGAGTGGATAAGAGGAATGATAGAAGTAGTAGTAGAAGAATTAGAAGTGGAGTTTTTTTAAAAAAGCAAAAGAGAAAGATGAAGAAGTAGTGAAAGTAGTAGAAGAAATAAAGAAAGAAGGAGTAGAAGCATTAAGAAGAAAATAAAGTGAGAATTGGTGTTGAAGGAAGGAAAAGTGTATGTGCTGAAAGATGAAGAGTTGAGGTTAGAAGTTATATAATTATACCACAATGTATTGGTAGCAGGACATAAAGGAAGATGAAAAATAATGGAGTTAGTGATAAAGAACTATTGGTGGCTAAGAGTAACAAAGGATATAAAAAATATATAGAAAAATATGATTTGTATTAGAGAATGAAAAACTAGACAAAAGTACCAGTGATAAAGATGATAGTGAATAAAGAAGCTATAAATATATCTGGTAGTGGACTTTATTATGAAGTTGCTATTAGTAGCAGGAAAAGATGTAATATTAGTAGCATATAACAGATTGTTAAAGATAGCACATGTCAAGATTGCAAGAAGTGGACTTCATTTATTTTATTTTTCTTTCTCATTTCTATTTCTCATTTTTATTTTCCTTTTGATTTATTTTTTATTTTTCTATTTTTAGAACATTCAGGGTTAGGGTCAGAAGTGATTGGTCACACTGTCACATCAGTCACAATCTGATAATATAGTCACAATATTGACTTGGGAGAACAAAGTAAAAGGTTCTAGAACAAATGACATCATACAATATAAATACCACATGTTGACCTCATGTTCTACACATGGTCATTTAGGGTAGGGTGCACAGTAGTGAGCATGGACCATTGGTAGTAGTATAAAAGATAGACTAGTTTGTAAAGAGATCTCTATCAAGTTCTCTTGTGTTACTCAATACAAGAGTTATTCTTCTGTCTCGCTCTAACAGACTTAAGATCATAACAGCACATTTTATGGCAACAACAGAAAGAATATTAGTGGAGAGATTGGCAAGACTATTTAAAGATAATGTATTCAAGTCATATAGATTACAAAAGAGTGTGATTTGTTGAAAAATAAGTGTTTAGCTCAATGTCCATATACTATCTTTACATAGACTCATCTTTTATTCTATTTATTTTTTAATTTTTCTTTTCTTAAACTCTGTAGTTACATCCACTTTTCATTATCATTCTTGTTGTAGATATGTAATGGAGATAACATTGTTATCATTGCTATACAAACATATACATACTTGAGTATTTGTACTTAGCTTATAGCTGAATGATGCTAAAACCAGATTCTTTCCTTTTCTAGTTCTAGTAATCTCAATATACTCAATGGCTATTGCATGCTACTTTATTAGATTATAGGCTCCATAGACTTTATGTCTGAGACTTTTCATTTCTCCAAACTGAATAACATAAATTATTATACTTGAGCTAACAATATAAAGATAGCCTCACAGGCTCACTGTTAGAATTAAAGATGATGGACTTGTTTCTTTTCTGTTTCTATTTTCTTATCTAAGTCTCTCTTATTTTTTATTCCAACTCTTCTATCTCTTGTCTTTTTTCTTCTTACTTTTGAACTTAGCAAAGGAAAAGTAAAATAATGTCATGTGTGACTGTTGTAACAGTCACAGTAACATGACAAGATGTGATGACTATGATAAGTTGGTTATACACATATCATAGTTACAGTTACAATATATTGTGACACATCAAAAGAGTAATATTGTTAGAACAACTGGGTAGAAGAGCAAAGCACTTTAAATCTCCAGGAAATCCTAAGTCTATTGTCCAAAAAATTACTAAACTATATATTTATCTTCAGGAAATTCTAAAAGAACAAAATAGGAATTCCTAAAGGTAATAACTACTCTATATAATAATAGGTCTATTCTAATGTGTCATAATTCTAGTTATATAAACAAGAAATGATGATACTTAAGTAATTAGGAACAGCTTAGAATAGAGAAATTGAAATAAAAGAGATCTAAACTACTTAGCAGGTGCTTCTAGAGCATGGAAAAGCAGATAAGCAGATATGTAAATAACACTAGAAGACTTCAGGAGACTACAGAGTGTTGCAAAAAAGCAAGGGAGTATATAAAAGAGAGTTTAATAATATATCTGGATAGTTGGGAGTATTGGTGTATAGCTTGAAAGGGTCTAGAGTATGGAAAATCAGATGAGTGAATGAGTGCAGATATGGGAAAGTGTTAGGAGTACAGTATGAAGTATATATATAGTACTAGCCAGATGTCAAAGCTAAGCTTAACATTACACACTTTTAGCATAACTGGTTTAGTGGCTGGTCTAATAGAAAGGATCATAGAACACAGATTAGCCAAAAAAAAATAGAAGAGAAAAGTCTCAGAAGAGCCAGTTCCCTTACAAATACCATATATCATAAAGAGATAATGACTTTATCTATATAAACTCATAACATTTAGAGTAGGCTAGATGTAAGTACACATAGACTATACATATCACAAAATAAACTACTCACTTATTTATGATATCTGAACCTTAGATGTACTCTCAGAGGTTTAGAAGTGATTCAGAAGTTCAGTAATGATGACAATGATGATTAAGATTAATACAGATGTCAATGATAATAAGGGATAATAATTGATGATTATTGATGAAAACTGATGATAAATGATGTTATTAAGTCTGAGATCTAATTCTCAGATACAGAAGTATTTATACAAAATAGTGATGGTCCATGCACAAGCTGTTTTCATCACATGATCAAAACTCATATCTAGTAGGGCTGTTATCTGTCATAGCAGATATCAGGCTAATTTTAGAAGATAACTAATTATGTTACTACATTGATATGCTTGTATCTTTATAAAGAATGATCTCCATATGATATATGATATATTATTAAAAACCATTTGATGAGCACTTTCCAACACAACTTTGATTATGGAAATCTGTTTAGTTGTTCCTGAAATAATAGCCAATGAAACTTATAGTTACTAATGGTCTGATATCTCAGTAATCTGTTGTTACTTTTGTACATCCCACATATATGCAAATAGCCATTATTTAGGGCTTTCAATTATAACTTAGTTTGTGGAAATCAGTCAACTAGTTGTAGAAATACAAGCTGAGTGAAGTTTGTGACAACATACTAGAGGTATATAAAGTAGACATACTTGTACTAGAAACTTTCTACTAAGTTTTTCTGTGCTAAACAATACAAGTTTTCTTTTTTAACTAAATATTTGGTCTTAAGTTGTAACACTCATCTTTTCTAGCTCTTTATTGAAGATCTAGAGAATTATTCTCTCAAATTATCTATGTCTTCTTCTTTTGATAGTAATGTTATACTATTCTTCCCTATTACTTTGGCTGAGTACAATAAGTAGGCCAAAGAAGAAGTATCTCACTTAGTTGAGATCTGATTCTATAGCTATGGATATAATGTATGATGCTATTGAGTTTAGTCAGTAGAAGTATATAGCAAGTTCAGTATATAGCAAGTTCAGTTACTTTAAAAGATATGTGGAATCATTTTTATATAATTTATGTTATCTAATGTTAGGGTATAAATATTCATTACGATTACTAAAAACTGTATACTAAGAAATGGAATAAGTAGACTACCATATCTGATGTCATATGTCAAATCTACTCATTTCTAAGACCATTTTTATAGCAGTAATGTCTTATTCAATCTCCAATGAAAGCTTGTCTTTTATAGCAGCTATATTTTCTGCAATGTTTCTATAGTAGTGATGCAATCAATTTAGAACCTATTGAGTACTCAGTTTCCTATGGTAAAGTTCTTCTATTGATTTCTTTTAATATCTTATCACTGAAACTTCCACTCAGTACTATACTCTGAAACTTCCAAGCATTTTCTATTATTCTTTCTTTCATATAAGACTAGTAATTGCACTGTAATTTACTAGTCTGATAATTGAATATTTAAGTGAACTTGATCTCCAGTGTTTTACAACAACATACTATATTAGCACTTATTTCCTTTAGACTTTGTTCTATTTTCCAAAGTTGTAATCATGTGGCAAACAGACAGTACAATACATAAGTGTTGTAGCAACCACTCGCCGGAACGGCACTCATGATATGCTTACTTCAGCAAAGCTTACAGAAGGCTATCTAGTAGTAGGGATTATAAGAGAACTCGACAAGGAGCCTTCGCTGCATTGCTCCTCTATTTATATAAATTACATGTGGTCCATGCTACAACAATGTGTCTACCTCATGTCCTATTACTCATCCACCATGTCTTTACCTCAAGGCTACCATGCCATGTCCATGTGCTCTGACATCATACTCTTTAATCTCCGTCACCATGTGTACACCATGTGTACACCATAAGGAACTATTGTCCCTTGACGTCATTCCTAGCCCTAACTCCTTCTAGACTCTTCCCAATCCTTCTAGACCGTTCTAGCCTCTGTCACATGCTCTCCATCCATTGTAGACTAATAATAATACTATCTATCTATGTCCAGCTAACCCTAACCCTAGCCAAAGTCTGTCCACACTCTCATCTTATAACAATAAGCTGAAACCAAGGCTATTCTGGGAAGCTTGTATTACTGCATGCTTTGTATGGAGTTTTCATACTCAGTATATTTCTGAGCTAACTTTATAAGCTTTTGCCTCTCAGTGTAAACCATGTCTAACATCTGACTATATTAGTTCATTCTTCTATCATCATTGTTACATTACTGAATCTAGTTAGAAGTTAGATGATATTTATATTGTACATACAATTTTCCTATTTTTATCTCATTCTACTACTGAAATGTTGTTAAGCAAAAAGATCTCTTGCTATGGCTAATGCAGTTTTCTTGAAGAAGAAGAGTCAACTTTGCCTTTGTTACTATTACACATAAGCCCTACATACCAGGAGGTCTTCTATTCTCTCCACTCAAAGTAGTAGAAGAGTATCTGAGTTTGTTTAGTTAGAAAAGACAGGTGTTTTTGAGTGGGTTAATATATTACCTATTGGAAAGAAAACAGTTGGGAGTCAAATTAGTTTTAGGAAGAAGTTAGATGGTCATAGAAACTATGTTAAGTTCAAAGCATAAATTGTTGCCAAAGAATTCTCCCAGATTTCTGGAAAGGATTTTATGAAAAATTTCTCTTCTATTGCAAATTTTATGACTCTTCATACTCTCACTACTTACTTAGATTTTAATACCCATCAGGTAGATGTTGTTGTTACTTACTTGCAAAGAGATTGTGATAAAGAGATTTATATGAAAATATCAGATAGTATAGAAAAGTTAGGCTTTAAAGATTATTATTGAAGACTATGAGAAGCTTGGTATAGCTTAAAGCAGGCTCTAAGGCAATAAAAGAAAAGGTTATATGAGGTTTTGACTAAGTTAGGTTTCATTTGTACATTTACCAATAACTACTTATACATCAAGCAGAAGAAAGAGAGAATTGTTCTCTTTGTTCTTATTTATATTAACAATATAGCAGTCAATGGTCCTGACAGTCAGTTCATCATTCTATTTAGAACTGCACTCAGTAATGACTTTGAGACTACTAACCTTAGTGAACTCAAATTTATACTAGAGATCTTGGTTTTTCATAATCATATAAAATACCTTATATTTTTCAATCAATTAGCATATATTCACCAAGTTCTTGCTTGTTTTGGTATGCAGAATATCTTCCCTGTTTTAACTTCTCTTGTTGTGAAGTATAAGCTTTCTACTTTCTAATCTCTCCAAACTAAAGTTGAGAAATATGTATACAGGGATTATATAAGTAATGTTTATTATCTTTCTCTTGTTGGTTCTTTTCTTTTTGCAACATAGACTCATCCAGACATTCAGTTTACATTTAGTCTAATGGTGTTATGTCTTTAGAACTTAGGGTTAAAGTCAAAAGAGTAAACCTTGGATTAGATTAATCATAAGAGAACTTGATAAAGTTCTTGATACAATGTATTTATCTTTATATACCAACTAACAATGGTCCATGCTCTACTACATCTAGCCTACCCTAAAGACCATGTGTTAGTCATGAGGTCAACATATGTTATACATGTTATATGTCATTATTGCTTCTAGAACCTCTTACTATGTTTTATGTAACTATGTGATTGTGTAACCATTACTGTGACAGTGTCATTTTGATGTAACTGATGTGTGACAGTGTGTGATCATGACATCACTCTAACTCTAACTCTAGATTCCAAAAAAATTGAAAAAAAAATTGAAAAAAAAATAAACATGAAAAAGAAAGTTGAAAGAAACTTGGATCTAATGTTTGTAAGTCTGACAAATGGCTCAATTTGATAAAAACTCTGATATTATACACTTGGAAGCTCCAAAGAATATTTTTCACCCATATTATAAGCATAGCAAACTTGAATTTAGTATTGAAACAGTATAGGAAAGATAGCTTTGACCTAGTTGGTTGGACTGGTTTAAATTAGGCTTAGAATCTGGATAACCAGAAATCTGTTGTGAGTTTTTATTTTCAATGTTATAGGTAGCTTTATATTATGTTCTTCATAGCATTTATAGAGGCAATATACTTAACTTTGACAAAAGAAGTAGCCATAGTTGGCTATTTCTTGAAAGTTGTCTAGTTCTGAATATTGTTGAAGGAGCTTGACTTCACTCAGGTTATAACTACTATTATTTATGCTAACAATTAGAGCTGTATTGTTCTTGCTTACAACCTGGTTGTCTACTTTCATGTTGAATACATCAATATTTGCCATTTCTGATATTTTATTTTATTTTCATTATCATTGCTATGCAAACATATGCATACTTGAGCATTTGTACTTAGCATATAGCTAAATAATGCTAGAATCAGATTATTTCTTTTTCTGGTCTTAGTAACCTCAATATATTCTTGTATCTTGATAGCTATTATATATTATTTATTATAATTTCAAACAAAAGACTACAGTTTGTAGTAGAATTGACAAAAAAATTGAATGTAATATTGTATATTGAAATAAGATTATTGATAGCATTTCACTTACAACAAATAGAATAAATAAACTAAGCTTGAGGTTTTTTGTAAATTATAGGTAGAAAAATTAGCTAGAGTAGTTAGCTATGGCAGAGTTTGTAGTAAATAATAAAGTTCATTCAGTAACCAAAATCTTTCTGTTTATAGTAGAGAATTAAAAATAAAAGCAAATATTAGGAGAAAAAATAGGAAAAACAATCAAGTTTATGAAAAGAATAAAGAAAGTGTAGAAAAAAAGTAGGAGTAGTATTGAAAAAAGTATATTTTATTTTAATTTTAATTTTATTTTTAATTTTTGGTTTTAATTTCTATTTGAACTTAGACAACAGAGTATGATGTGATATTATATAATAGTCATATATATTACAGAGTAGTTACATATTTCATAGACAACTATTAAAGTTTATATACTACTTTAGTTATAATATAGTTGGATTACCAGTACTGAACTAACTATGCCAAAAGACAATTTAACTAAAAGCTTATACTTTTCAGTCAACCAGCAGTATTTATGTTGATTATGGAAACTCAGATAAGTAGCAGGCTTATACTTATCTAGACTTTGGAACTTAAATCCTTCTTCTGTCAAGGGTCCCAATCCCATATTCTTGGTAAGGTTTGGTTTAGAGTTTCCAAATCCAGTGAATCACAAATGTTATCTCAAGGATATAATCTCTTGCAACTTACTGCTAGTCAGAATTAAACCTCTGACCTATAAGCTATAAGTTTTTAGTTAATATAATATAATATAGCTAGACTACCAGTGTCAAACCAATTATGCTAAAAGGCAATTTAACTAAAAGCTTATACTTTTCAGCCAACTAGTAGTATTTATGCTGATTAGGAGAACTCAGGTAAGTAGTAGGCTTATATTAGCTACTAGTTTTTCTTACTTGCCTAGTTGGTTACCTCATTGGATATCTATTAGGAAAGTCTATTCTTTGCTTTACATATTTATATCTTTTATTATTCAAATAGTAAGAAATTCTAGCTTGATCAGAACTGTGATTTGATTATTGAGATAGTATATTAAACTTACTCTTTCTAAATAGTAATACAGTAAGAAATCAAACTATACTAAGTATAGTGACTACTAGACTTTTCTTCACTTGAGTTTATTAGCTGTCATAAAGTACTTAAGATTCTTATGATTTATCTAAATCTTAACTGGAGTTTCTGTTTTTTACTTGACAGAGAAAAGAGACTTGTTCAAAAGTAACTGAGTGCCATTCACTATTATTCTTGGATATCTAAAAGTTTTAGAAAACTGCTCTAGTTGCAAAGTCTGAGCTGTCTACTTTAACATGAATTAGAGCTATGATGTTAAAATTAGTATAGAGGTTATTTTATCTTTATATTGAAGATACTTTGTTGCTTAGCATTTTAGACCCAAGTATTATTACTTTCTGTCACATTATAAAAAAAGCAGATTATGTGGAATAGACCAGTTATAAAATCTAACTATCTTTGTTAGATCTTAACTTTTGAAGATGATATTTACTGTTCATCAAACTTACACTTTTCAAGATAGAGAAATAGTATATACTTAGCTAAAACTTCCAAGACTCTTGTTAGATACAGATCATATCTTAGCAATTAAGGTCTATAATAGTGTATGAAAGATTAGATAATATGTTGGAACTTATTTGTAATATGGATATTAAACAACCTTTAGCTTTATTTTATATGCTGGATCTTTACATGTTGTATTAGTCATATTTCTGAGAGGAATTTTAAGAGGTTAAGATATAGAAAGGATTTAGAGAAGTGAGGTGTGTTGCTACCAACACTAGGGTTTAATGCTAATTTTAGTCAATTTTTAGAATAAGGGGTTGTAGTGTAAATATTCAACTTATATACTAAATACTCTATCTCAGATAGTGATTATAAATAACTTGAACAACTTTATAAAACTTTCTTCTCATATCCAAAGACTATTAAAACTCAGGATAATTTTATAATAGTCTGAAAACCATAATAAACATCTAATTTGGTAAAGTATTTGGTATTGAATAATTCTGGGCTAATTAAAAAGAAGAAGGAAAAGTATTTAACTCTGACTGTTTAGCAGATAATAAGAAATATATCTTAGATGACTTTGATTCAGTTTTAGGAATGAGTTTAATAATATGGTTTTATTTATAGTGATCTGAGAGTATATTTAAGTCCTTTTTAGCAAAGACCAATTTAAATATATAAGCATGAAATAAAAGTATTTGGATACTATTAAAATGATTGGTGAGGTCTATAAGATTTAGTGAAGTCCATAATCTCTAGAAAGTCTTAAGTATATTATCTAAATAAAATACAAGTAGTACTTATTTTTAGAAAGTTTTAAGAAAACAAAATGAAAACTTTTGGAGACAAAAACTATTTTAAATACTATTAGAGTATATTCTTATCCAGCAGAATAATACTAACATAACCATAACTAAGAAATAATAGTATTTAGATAGTTGTCACATTACATTTTCCAACCATATCTATTCCAATCTATAGATAACTTCTTTTCTCTTATCTATACTTTCCAACCTCTCCCAGTATAGATCATACTCCAATTCATCTCAGATATCCTTGCTAGATTCTTGCTAACTCCATAAAACTTCATCCTCTAATATCTGAGAATTACTAAAAATTAGAATAACTCACTTAATAGTCTTTGTTTTAGATAACTACTCTAGATAGTATATCTAGTATATAATCCAGTAGTTTATACTGTATTAGTTATCCTGAAAATTGACTAAAACTAACACATATCTCTGGTATTGGCAATAATATATCTTGTTACTCTCTGGTAGTTTTTTACTTGCTAAGTCTCTAAATTCCTGTTAGAAATAGATTAAATAACTCATAATTCTCTATTTAGATGATTATATAATATAGACTATTCTCTTCTTTTATTATTGTTATTAATCATAATTTATAATATATCTGTTATCTTAAGTATACTAATAACATCTTAGTGTTGTCTATATCACTGAAATTGTATTTATTACCCTTATATTATCATATGCTATCTATTACTACTGTTTAACAATTCTGTTCCAAAATATATGACTAGTATAGCTAGTAGAGGCATAGTATATAAGCTGAAGCTAAAGATTGTTCCAACCTACTTTCTATGTTCTTGGATAATGCATAAATTACTTATCTAGACTTCCAAGATGCCCTACTAGATCTTAGATAACAAGATATAAACTATATCTAACAATAGTTAGAAGCTCTAATAAACCATCTAGAAGATCAGCTAAAAAAGAAAAGAAACTTATAGTAGTAATACTTAGAACAGAATAGTATTTGAACATTGAACAATATTAGATAAATAATAGAGAATGAGAGCTTTATAGGGTCTAGTACAAATATTAATGATGTTTGAGTACTTGAATTTTGTGTAAAGGCTAGTCTCCTTACAAATACTTTTTATAAGATCTGATCTTGCTAAACTACATAAGAATATTACAAGAGAGTTGTTATAGTATAAATGTTACAACTTAAGACTTAGTGACTAATTAAAAGAAAAACTTTGTATAGGGTTTATACAAGAAAACTTATCAGAGTTCTTGGTATAGTATGTCTACCTATATACTAGACTAATGGTTTGTATACAACTATATCTAATTTATTCTAAAGGCTATATGTTATATATATAATGAATATACTATATATTATTATTCTAGAATCTTTTTTGTTCTTTTGTGTCATATGATTATGTGACTGTGACATTTGTGACATCTATAACATTATGCTATAACCATAATTCTAAGTTTTTAATAAGAAAATAAATAAAAATAAAAATAAAAATGAAAAATAACATAAATAAAGCTTATTATCTTCAACTCTGATAATAAAATTTTAGTGTAGAAGATCCAGAGTGTTATAACTCAAAGACTTTAGAGTGAGTTAAAGAGAAAAAACCTTGTATTGGATAATACAAGAGAACTTAATAGAGTTCCTAATATAGAATAGTCTATCTTATATACACTGAGCTACTGGTTTGTGCTATAATACTATTAACCTATCTTAAAGAGTCATATGTCAAATACATTATAATAACATTATTCTTTTAGAAGTTTTTACCATATTCTATTATAATATATGATTATGTGACTTGTGACTATAACTAATATATGATAATTTGTGATAGTGATATGTGATATTATGCTAATCCTAATCCTAGATTTCAAAATAGAAAATAAAACAAAAATAAAACAAAAATGTGAAAGAAAATAAAAAAAAATGAAGTCCAATGTTTGCAATTTTGATATAAAGAGCATATAAATCATATATATACAGTCTTCTAGCTTTTAATATTTACTAGATATAAAAAGAGATAAATATTCATTCTTAGAATTTTTTACTAGAATAAGAAAAAGGTTTAAGTAATAAGCATCTAAAATATATATCTTCAATTTCTTTACTTTTTAGATATCCTAACAACTAAGGTAGTAACTTGACTAACATGTTATAACTACTTTTTTCTCTCAGTTAACTTTGAAGTTTTTATATGAAACTAAGAATTATATTTTATTTGTTTAGACTAAAGATTACAAGTTTACTCCATATATTTTTTGTATTAGAGAATAATGTTTACTATCTCTAATATTCATTCTATGTTGTAGCAACCACTCGCTAGAATGGCACTCATGATATGCTTACTTCAGCAAAGCTCTCAGTAGGCTATCTAGTAGTGGGGATTACAAGAGAACTCGACAAGGAGCCCTCGCTACATTGCTTCTCTATTTATATAAATTACATGTAGTCTATGCTACAATAATGTGTTTACCTCATGTTCTATTACTCATCCACCATGCTTCTTCCTCAAGGTCACCATGCCATGTCTATGTGCCCTGACATCATACTCTTTTAATTTCCGTCACCATGTGTGTGCCATGTGTACACTATAAGAAACCATTGTCTCTTAACATCATCTCTAACCCTAACTCTCTCTAGACTCTAAGTCCTTCCAGACCACTCTAGACCACTCTAGCCTATATCACATGACTTCCAGGTCACGTGCCCTCCATCCATTGTAGACTAATAATATTATCTTACTTATGTCTGGCTAACCCTAACTCTAGCCAAAGTCTGTCCACACACTCATCTTATAATATTCTATTTCATTAAGAGTACTATTAACACTATAAACAGATATAGATTGAAAGAGTTTACAAGTATTTAAATAGTACTTCTTAGCAAAACTCTGGTTGATGAAGATATTTATAGTTCTGAAGTTTACAAGTATAAATTTTATATTAAATAACTCAATAGAGTTTCTAGTACAAACTAGTTTACCTTATATACTACAGACTTGTTAGAATTGAAGACAATGGACTTGGTCTCTATTTTATTTTATTTTATTTTCTCTTAGGTTTTATTGTGAATCATAAGACAAAGAAGACAAAATATGACACCATCATAGGTCACATGACAAGATCACACAAGTCACATGCTCATGTGATATAATGGAATAATATAGAAGGTCTTAGAAGAAGATTGTTATAGAACGAAAGTGTAAACAGACTTTGGCTAGGATTAGAGTTAGCTGGACATAGATAAGATATTAATTATTAAGTCTACAATGGAGGAAGAGCATGTGACTTGGAAGTCATGTGACAGAGTCCAGAATGGTCTAGAAGGATTGAGAGGAGTCTAGATTAGAGTTAGGGTTAGGGATGACGTCAAGAGACTATGGTTCCTCATGGTGTACACATGGTGCACATATGTACAGCAGAGATTAAGAGTATGACGTCAAGGCACATGTATACAACATGGTGGCCTTAGTAAGAAGATATGAGGAGGACACATGGACATAAGGGCCGGTTAATATTGTTGTAGCATGGACCACGATGTATTAGCATAAATAGAGAAGCAATACAGTGAGGGCTCCTTGTTGAGTTCTCTTGTAATCCCCACTACTAGATAGCCTACTGAGAGCTTTGCTGAAGTCAGCATATCACGAGTGCTATTCCGGCGAGTGGCTGCTACAACAAAGATGACATCATATAACATGGTTAACATATGTTAACTTTAAGGCAAATATATGGTCATTTAGGGTAGGATTGAAGAAGTGTAACACAGACCATTGTTGGTTTGTATATAAGATAGAAAGTTGTATTAGAAACTCTATCAAGTTCTCTTGTGTTACTCAATACTGTTACGATTGATGCCTCCTGGAGTCAACATAGATAAGGGTAAAGGGTATGACAACAACGATCGGCTGTGCCGTAGTAGTCTCAGTCAGTGCCTCATGTGGTAGGCATGATATCCTGACCTAGTCCTCGCTTTCTTCTCCATACATCCTCATGTATGATGTCTCATGGACACTTCATGGACACTCTCTAGTTACGTATATATATAGCGTAGATACACTCCTGTATCCTTATGCTTTACCACTTCTAATCAATCCCTTACACTTCCTCAAGTCTTTGTCTAAGTGCAACCTGAGCTCAAGCTTAAGGTTGTTATATTTGGTAAAGCGTCAACGAGCTCATCTTGCAAGAGAGGTGCAGTAGGACAAACCTACGGACGAAACGAGACAGTGTTATCTGTTGAGGAACGAAACACGTGTAGTACAAACTACGAGAAGACAAGACAGGTTCAAGAAGAACAAATGATATAGAGGTACTGTCAGAACGGCTAGGATCTTTACAGATCAATGAAGAAACCTCAACAGAAGAATACGAATGAGCAGACACCGAGATGTCAGTAGCACCCGCAATAGCAGCTGCAGTAGCCAGTGAGAACGAACAGGCAAGATTGCTGAAAAGTATGGTACCGGACCCAGGGTGGTTTGATGGAGACTGGTCAAAGTTTGAAGACTGGTGGAGAGGAATCAGACTGTTCCTCAAAAGTAACAGAGTCACTGGAACAGACGATAGGATCACAGCGATCCTAACTCGCCTCAGAGGAGGTGTAGCAGGAATTTATGCACAGAAGAAACTTGATGAGTTTGATGAAGACAACAACACCCAGGATTGGGACAAGTTCGTGAAAGAGTTCAAGACAACGTTCAGCAATAAGTCCAAAGCAGCAGACACCGAGTGGAAGATCGAGACCTTCAAGCAAGGCAAAAAGAATACAGCGGACTTTATGATAGAGTTCGAAGCGCTAGCCACGAAGGCAGACACAGATGAGCTTCATGCCATCTTTCTGTTCAAGAAGAACGTATGACAAGACATCATCAAGATGATACTAGGTTACCCACCCATAGCGATGCCCGAGACACTCAAGGAGTGGAAGGTGGCGATTACATCAGTGGGACAAGGATATGAGTCCACAGAAGGAAGACATGATTACAAGACAGGGACAGGAACCACATACGGTGGAAAAGGACAACCTATGGACATTGGAAAGTCCAACGAGAACTTCAAAGACAGGAAGCCGAAGTGCTTCAATTGCAACAAGTATGGACACATGGCAAAGGAATGCCGATCGGAGAAGAAAGAATGCGAAACAAGGACCTGTTTCAAATGTGAGAAGAAAGGGCATATCGCCAGAGACTGCAAAGGAAAGCAGACAATGAAGAAACGCAAGATACAAGCAGAAGAATCAGATGAAGAAGACAAGAATGACAAGGAGCAGGGTTTTGGAAACGATCTCGAGTAGGCACGGTACGAGAGATCTCCCATGTAAAGTCCCAGAATAAATACATTATTCCAAATCGCCGAACCAGTGAGGGAAAGAGGGAACTTAACATGCAAGCACAAGTCAAGATGAAGAACAGCAAGAATCTAAAAGTCAAGGTATTAGTGGATTCCGGATGTACCCACACAGGAATTGACGAACAGCTGGTCAAGGAGAAGAGAATCCAAACGAAGAAAATCGACTTCTCTTTTGAAGTATTCAACGCAGATGGAACAAAGAACGGAGAGGTGACCAAGGTGGCGCCTCTAGAAGTCGAAATCAATGGCCACAAAGAAACACTGGAAGCGGCTGTAATGGACTTAGACGGAACAGACATGTTTTTAGGACACGATTGGTTGGTTAAACACAACCCTGAAGTCAACTGGAAAAACGGTACCATCAAGTTCACGAGATGTCCAGGCAACTGTACAATGACACACAAAGATATACGGTTCAACTCCAGACGGACAAAGGAAACGGCAACAGACAAAACGGAACAAGACAATGGCGAAATAGGCAAGGAACCGGACCCAATGAACCCAGAAGATTTACCCGAGTACATTCGATCTTTCACACATTTGTTCAACAAAAAGAAATTCGAAAAGCTACCGGAAAGGCATGAATGGGATCATGAAATCAACCTAACGGAAGAAGCTCCAAAGGAATTGAATGCAAAGGCATATGCAATGACGATCAAAGAAGAGGAAGCTCTAAATCAATGGCTCGACGAACAGCTCAAGGCAGGACTCATTGTGGAATCCAAATCACGATATGCGGCACCTTGTTTCTATATCCCAAAGAAAGACGGGTCACTACAGTTGGTTCAAGACTATAGAAAGTTAAATCAAGTCACTATAAAAGACAAGACGCCACTACTGTTAATTGGAGAAGTCATTGACAAACTCAAGGAAGCCAAATATTTCAACAAGTTGGATTTGATTTGGGGGTATAACAACGTACGAATTAAAGAAGGCGACGAATGGAAAGCAGCTTTCCTCACAAACAAAGGACTATTCGAACCCCAAGTGATGTACTTTGGATTATGCAATTCACCAGGAACATTCCAAAGAATGATGAATAGCATTTTCCGAGAACTACTTCACGAAGGAGTG
>Ga0157364_1001249_pt1 | contig 21068 bp, 18 predicted proteins | sample AttsexASBM2_FD_111476 | JGI IMG/M metagenome (GOLD analysis project Ga0157364, IMG submission 111476) | Fungus gardens microbial communities from leaf cutter ant in Ribeirão Preto, State of São Paulo, Brazil - Atta sexdens ASBM2 | ecosystem: Host-associated > Fungi > Mycelium > Unclassified ...
GGAGCGACGCCAAAACACATGCCAAATTCTGCTTGCCAGACAAAAAAGAAAGTCGTTCCTGCATCGGATTGTGACAGGCGATGAAAAGTGGATCTATTTTCAGAATCCTAAACGCAAGAAATCCCGTCCAACCATCAACATCTCCTCAAGACTTCCTAATCTTCCAAGTCTTCCTCAAGACTAAATCGCTTCGAACGGAAGACGATGCTGTGCGTTTGGTGAGATCAGGAGGGTGTCATCTACTACGAGCTATAAAAACCTGGTGAAACTATTAATGCTCACCGCTATCACCAACAACTGATCAAATTGCATCGTGCTCTGCGTGAAAAAAGGCCGCATTATCGGAAAAGACAAGCTGATTTTCCTCTACGACAACGCACCATCGCATACATCAACAATGGTCCAAAACTACTTGGACACACTTAATTGGGAAGTGTTACCCCATCCCGCTTACTCACCAGACCTGGCACCTTCTAACTATCACCTGTTTTCGTCGATGGGCCACGCGCTCGCTGAGCGGCACTTCGATTCTTACGAAGACATCCGAAAACTGACTTGATGAGTGGTTTGCCTCGAAAGATGAGGAATTTTTTTGGCGTGGTATACACAAATTGCCCGAAAGATGGGGAAAATGTATAGTTAGCGAGGGCAAGTACTTTGAATAAATATGTTTTTGCTTACTAAAAAAAAAAAGTTTTTCTGACTAAAAAACAGCGGATTTAAGCTTATACTCCTGGTACTTGTATGTACATACATCCGAACTTATTAAATTTTCGTAAATTTAAGAGGAACGATGTAAATTCGAGTTATGATCTCATTTTCTCGTAACTTTCTTACATCTGATTCCACTTTCTCATAATTTTCTTACATAACTAAACTTATATCACTAAGTCTGCTATCATTTGAAAGTGAAACTTTTCACGTGAGATTGGTACGTACAAAAAGTTAAAAAATGAAAGTTTCGTGAAAATTTGCATAATCGATACCCTGATGCCATTTCATTAAAATCATTAGATCTATAAAATACCGTAAGGAGCTTTGCACACAGAGAATAAGCCCAGATCCTCATAACAACGCTTTGACATCGAATGTTGATTGGTGAAAAACGGGTAAGGCAAATTTTACTCCTTACAACAGACTTTTCATCAATCAGCGCTCTGTGTCAAAGCGTTGCTTGTATGAAGATCCGGACTAAAAATTCAATTTATCAGAAACTATTCCATGATTTCTGATAGGTTGAAATGATTTCTGATAGGTTGAACTATAATACATGATTTCTGATAGGTTGAAATTCTTATTTTCTGTTCTCTGTTCCCTGTTCCTTTTATTGTGCGGAAACCCTAATTGATTTCAAAACTGATACGTCAAAATGGCCGAAGTGCACATAGTACACGATTTCAAATACAGTGGTGGTTGGGTGCCGTTAATCTAATCTTGCTCCGGCTGAATGATCTATTAAAAATACTCAAACTCTTGTGATGATACATATGTGATTCGTATTCCTGAACTGTTCTGAACTGTACTGACATATACTCTTTGTGCACTTTTATGTATTAAACTTCTACAGCAAATAAATCTGTATTAAACTAAAATACACATAAACATTCGTAAATTTTTTTTTATCATAAACTAATTACAATTCAAAAATATTAATTTACATAACGGATTCATTTTCCCAAATAAAGTACATATATACAAATCCATTAATTTGAAATAAGTTAAAATTAATGCGAGTTTACATTTCATGACTCAAACGCAAATGCTCGTTTTATTGGCGTTCCTCTATGTAATTTTATCTATGATTGGCGCTAAAAAGTTTCATTTCTATTCAACTTTCCAGCGTTGGCAAGCCAATTCTTGTAATATGAAATTTATTTTCTGTATTTTTAATTGGAAAATTTTCTTTATTGAAGTTCCAACATGCAAAGCGAAGAAAGTGAGATAAATTAATAAAACATGAAATAACTTTGAATATTTGTCTAATATAATATGAAAAGATATTATGTGAAATTTCTTTTTGAATTAAATTTACACATTCTGTCATCCATGTGTGATATTTATAATTAAACATATTGAACTTCAAATTCCAGAATAACAGTGATATACACGGCAGAAATCTGTTGTCTCCTCGTTACAGATTATAAAGATTCGGTTCAATATTTCTTGACGCTAGAAAATGAACGTTTCAGCATCGCATGAAAAGGCACACTCTCTCGATTCTCTGATACTCGGGGTCATTCGAGTGATATTTCCGAACGCAGCATATTTCACTAGCGACCGATAGTGAGTGATAGCGAAAGTGGTCAAATTGTGACTGATTGCAAGTGAAGGTGGTTACGAAACTTGATTTTTCGCGAATTTCTTTTCCAGCGTTGAATTATTAAAAATAATCAAAGATTTGAGTTAAGAATGGGTCTGCTCTCTGAAGGAAGCCCCTTGAGCTGGGAAGAGACGAAGAAATTGTCCGATCACGTGCGCAAGCATGGGGTTATTCAGTTTATTAATCTGTACAAGAGACTTAGAGATAGACAGGGAGACGTTCTCAAGTGGGGCGACGAGGTAGTATATGTGATTCCACAAATTGCAGCATATGTACTAAAATCGATTTAATTTACAGTGCTATTCTTGAAATGTCACGTCATCGTAATTGTGCTAACTCATTATTACCTAACCTTAACATTCAATTCATTGCAATGTTAAGTGCCTGCGCAGAGTAATGAAAGAAATATAAGGAACAGAAATAGGTATTGAAATTTTAACTTATCAGAAACCGGTTACACTGGAATATACATTGTCTGATAGCTTAAAGTCTCAATATTTCTATTCTTAATATTTTCTTGATTACACGTAGGACTTCATATTCACCATAATACAATCCGATACTATATATTTATTTTTGTATATTTTGCATATTTATTAAAGATTTATACACACAGTATAGTGTTTCGACGCTAATATAATATATATAGAACATGGGAAGCAATGAAAAGAAAAAAAATGGAACCGTCCTGAAAATCTTTGATTCATTTTCTAGTAATACTGCGATAAATATTTGAATGAATGCCAATAAATATGTGAAATATATAAAGGTTATAAAATAGTGTAATGCTCCCACCTCCAATTTTTCTGTAATTTTGTAAAATTGTATATTTTCATTCATAGAAATATATTTTGAGAAAAAAAATTGTCATTTGATTCTTATTTTTTTCTTTGTTTTTTAATGTTGGTAAGTTAGAAGATGACAATTTAATGATAATTTTTTGCTTATTTTCTGCTTTAATTAAAAGTCTACAGGAGCGACAAGCTAACTCATTTATTGGATGCATCCAGAAATATGACTGCTCACTGAGTGCTCAGTGAGCTCTTATACTTATTTATATTTTTAGATCTAATAGAATACGTCAATCAGATGCAAAAGCTCACTAAATGTTCAGTGAGCGATTATATTTTTGGATGCATCCATTCTTACCTTATTTGCAGTGTAATTACATCTGTACTTTATCATGTTCTATATATTATCTTATAGAAGAAATACAATATTTTGCTATGAAATCTGTTTTGATTTATATTTTGTGCTTATTATATTTTTGTGGCTTGTATTTAGCTGTGAAACACATGCTAAGGATTCCACACCTTGTATATTACATGTAACATTTGTGTCAGCTTTGCCTTAATTGGCTGGATCGATTCTCAGTCATGTGAATATATTACAATCTTACCGATTATCATAGAACGAATAGACGCATTTTCATACTTTAGCTTCATGATTCAGTCCCTAGGCATTATTTTACTTTAGGTTTGTTCGCGTCACAAGTTCCAACATGCTCTTACTACAGCTCCTACTCACTCTATCAAGCACGTTGGAATGAGTAAGAGCTATATAGGAGCATATTACAACATATTGGAGCATGCGACGCGAACAAATCTTTTATGTCCATTGAAACATTTATTCATAATAAGGAGGATAATATACTAAATTTTCAGACAATTTCACCGGGAGCCAAAATCCAGAAGGTGCGGGGAGGGGGGTCTTTTTACAATTTTGCTCTTAAAAACATAATAAATAAAACATACTTCTTATTCGTAATGCAAATACATTTTTTTTCAGGACTCAATAAAATAATTATGTGACTCATTTAAAATAAAAAATTTGAAGTAATCCAGAGACATCTTATAAGACATCTTAAAGACATCTTAAAATTCATAAGACATTTATTTCAATTATTCTACTATATGATGTCTTTAAGATGTCTTATGTGTCCATTTATGACATCTTAAGCCGGTTCTACATTAGGTGCAAAATGGTCGCAAGTGTGTTGCGACAGCCAATCTAAAGCTTGTATTTTGAAATCAATGCTTCATATTGCCTGTCGCAATAAATTTGCGATCGGCTTGCAACTAATGTAGAACCGGCTTGCAACTAATGTAGAACCGGCTTTATAAATATTATCCTTAAGACTTGCTTCAGATATTCGTCTAAAAAAATAATAAAAATTACTGATATGGAAACGCATTGGCAAGAGGAAATAGAATTACTTGATAAATTGATATAAATGATATCATACTTAATACATATTTTTAATAACGATCTATAATTGTGCTCTATAATTGTGATAACAGATAAATCGTTATTGGAAATGTGTATTAATAAGTTTATCATTCATATATCGATTTATCAGATAATTCCAATTGCTGCTTCGTATTTTTACTCTTGTCAATGTGTTTCCGGACAGCTACGCATAATTGTGTAATTGTAGAATATTATAATATATAATACCAAATATTAGAATGTCAGATTAATTGACATCCAATATTTTTATAGGTTATGTATTATATATCCCCTATAGGCACATAATATTATTTAATATTATATAACATTTTAGGTATATTTTCAGAATATTAAACATAACATTTGAAGAATATTTTATTGAAATTATATAATAAATATTAAATAATATTTTTGAAATATTAATGCATGGTTGTATGTCCTTTTCTGATAATATTACATGATTATTAAAAGTAACATTTATTGTTACTATAATTGAATATTAAAAAGTGTTATAACATTTACTTTAATTTGTAAAACCAGTTCAGTTTAAATATATGTTTAGAGACTGAAAATAATTTTGGTGTGCAGAATTGGTTATGTACGTATAATATGTCGAAACGTTATTTAAGCACATTAAAACGCAGCATAGACTGATAAGACATTTTACTGATGATGAATTCAAACTGCACTAATATAAAAATAATTAATATTAATAAATATTTTAATAATAAAATATTTTAAAATATTTTAATAGGGATGTTAAAGGAAATGTACTAAGGATATTTATATAAATGGACATATAATATCCATACAATACTCTCGTAACATTAAAAAATATACAATATTCTCAAAATATTATAATAATTTATTTTAATTTTTTTAATACAAGAATAAAAATTAAGATTTCTTCAATTCAAAATATAATACAATAACTGTTCAAAGGTAATAGGAATCTGCGCTGTATTTCGTACACTAATAATTGATATAAATATTTAAATATATAAATATATATAAATAAAAAAAATATATATTTATATCTATTTATATATTTATATCAATTGTTAGCGCACGAAGTACAATATAAATAATACTATTTTTTCAATTTAAAATACATATTAAAAAAAAAAAGTTATTTGAAATGCGACCGATCCCTGATTTTTTATGCTGATATTTTATTTCTAAAAAGTAATATGATGTCATATGAGACATTTTTGGCATTTTTTATGAAGTTGCGAAGACAGAGCCGGGATCTTTTCAAATTGATTCTTGGAAAATTATAATAGAATTATGTATACCTCGACCGCACTATAGTATATATCGGGTGAGATATTGGAATGAATTTTTATTTTGCCTTTTTTTTTTTAAAAATTCTTTTGTGCGAGCTTTCAAGAATTTTAAGTGACTTTTTTCTGATTATGAATATCACGATTAAAGTATTATTCATACAGTATTTTAGCCGTCATCTTAGATAAAGAAATTTGTTTCTGACTAGTCTCCTTAGTCAACAAAATGAAAATTCAGATAAGACTAATAAGAGTCAAACGCTTTACTGTAAGTGTAAAGAGATTAGGAGATGCAGATAATATTCAAATGTTGATGGTTATCTTCATTTATTTCATCGAACGTTTTGGTTTACTTTGGAATCATCTTCAGCGAATACAGTAATAAAAAATTCTTCATTGAAAGCAAATCACTTGCAGATTGGGAGAAATGCAGCAATCAATACATTACATAAATTTACAATTTGCTATTATAAGACAACAAGAAAAAAATTAAATAAAACCGTGTGACTCATCTCAATAAGTAACGAAAAACGAAGCTCAGAAACATTGATTTACAATTTTAAGATTAAATACGAAAGTTATAATATATATCAAATATTTGTCATTCCTCTAAATATAAAATAGTGTCTATTCGTCGTGACGTGTCGTTTAAAATTACAATAAATGTTACAATGTAACAAGGAGACAAACAAGTATTGCAAATAAATACAACTAGACTAAGAATGTCAACCAATAAAATAAAGTTCCAATATCAATTTTGTTTAAACTCCAATAAGGAGGAATATGAGTGGTGTAAGCATCTCCATATTCGTTCTTAAGTTAAGTCCATTCTTCTGCTATATAGATATGAGACATTTCGGAATTCAAACGTTTATTTTTAGTTTCTTTAATCTTTCCTGTGCACGCTCAATTAAAAATACAAATTATCTTCTTATATAATTTATATTATAGCAGAGACAAAATTAATCTGGGCTAATGAGAGTCAACACGGAAGGAGATGCGCAATAAGATTTTTAATAAGTAAAATTGTTACTCCATTTAATTCTTTTTTATTTAAAGTCTTGAGAACTCATTGAATGTTTCGACTCTCTTTGGAGTCTTCTTTAATATTCTATATTGGATTTCACGAATGGATAAGGTAGGTCATTCATAGCCAACACTTTAGTGGAATCTGTTTAAATTCATTCTTGAGAAACTTAAATTTAATCAAATAAGTAGCGAGTAATCTCTATGATCGCCAAATCATGAAGTTTTGAATGCTATTAATATTCACAAATAAACATTTTTCAATACATTTTATGTGGAACTGATTGAACTCCATCTAATCCATTTGGAATAATGAATAGGTCTAATGTTTAAATTGTTAAAGATCAGATCGAGGGAAAATAATTAATCATAATAAATATAAAATATCAAGACAATAAATGTGATATAAGTTGCTGATTTTAACATACAATATAACACAAAATTTTTTATTACAATAATGCACTTACATATTTCGGCTCATTTTTGAGCCCCTTTCAGAAACATAAATCACCTTTATAAATACAATGTATATGTAATAACTAACTAACGTCATAATAAGCTCCCTCCACTACACAAAAAAAATCCTATATCAAAATTAAAATTGTTCTTTTCTTTTTAATATTTATCTGTATTTAATTCTGAATTTTAATATAGGATTTTTTAGATCTATTTGTCACTATTTGAATAAAGAAGATATATATAAATGGAGTCATCAAATGGAGTAACAATTTTACTTGTTAAAAATTTTATTGCGCACCTGTTCTTTCTGTGTTGACTGTCATTAGTTTTGATTCTGATTAATTTTATTTTTGTTATTTTAAAGAGAGAGAGTCCTTGATTAACATTTATTATAAAGAATGTTTTGTGATACAAAATTTATATCTTTTTTTTATTCTTTTTATGTAAACATAAAAAAATTTTGAAATTTAAAACAACTAGATGTGGACGATAATTGTCTTTTCTCAGAATATTCTACGCATGAAAATATACAAATTTACAAAATTACAGGAAAATCGAGGAAGAGAGTGTTGACTGCCTATTTATCTTTGTATATTTCGTTATTTTTGTTACCATTATCGCGTAATCGACGCGATAAATTATTGTATTTTTCGTCATATCCTTAAAATTTTTTTCGAATTATTATGTTGGCGATCTTGCTGCGTGCAAGATAGATTTGTGGTGGCCATGCGAGCATCGTCCAAACGTTTCCCGCGGTATGATTGCTTCGAGGGCACTTCGTCGAGAAAAATGAGATTTTCCTTGCTTTTCAAATTTTACTTAAACAGATCTCAAATGCGGGCGAACGTGTTTTATAGTAGATGCGGAAAGGATCTCAACGGTGCGGTAGCGCGATAAAAAACTATTCAACACGAGGCGAAACACGTGCTGTCGACGAGACAGTTAGAGCGGCTATGATGATCTAAGTGTTGTTGATCAATTACGCACGCATGCGTCGCTTAATAATCGACATCTCGTAGATTAATCGATTCTTTATCGGGCGATGTGACTAGACGCCGTAAATGATATGAGTACCGAACACGCCGCCCGTCTTGAAAGGGTTAACTTTCGATGTGACATACAAGCATGAACTCGTTAGCGTAACATAAAATGCGAATTGCTCTGATGTGATTCAACATCGCATCTAGTCATTGCACTGAAAATCAACAAGGATTAACATCTAAGTACGCAAACTGAAAAATAATATAGTAAATCATTCTTATTCAAAGGTAAAGAGAAACTTGCGCGAGATATAATATAATTAGAAGGTAACAGTTGAAGACACTTAAACTTAAATGTTTACTAAAGTATGTACTAGGCTTCGATTGATAATATTGATAGCTTAGACATGATAGCACGACAGTGGCCTCACGTAGGAACTCTTGGCAGTTTTCACAGTTGCGGTGTACGCGAAGTTGTCGGGATCGGGATAAACCTCCTGGACCCGCCCTATTGCCCACTGAAGTAGGGCTAGGTTCGGCTGCTTTATGAACACAAGTTGATTAGTTGACAGCTGAGTTCCCTTGTTAGCCATCTATTTGGTTCGTGTTTGTAGAGAGTGAAGATATTCATTACTCCACCTGTGCCGAGTTTGTACTACGCGTTGCCATCGTAGCAGCTTATTTTCATTGACGCTTAAGTCAACACAAGGACCAAATCAAAGTTGTGCCAACCAAGAAATGTCCCGGACTTAGGTACGCTAGGTCGTTAGAGTCGGCGCTTAACGATAAGAAGGGACGCGAATTGAGGATCGCCTCTATTTCACAGAGGATCGTTTGCATTTCCTCAAAAGTTAAATGAGCCTTGCCCACAATCCGAGTCATATGGTATTTGAGATTTTATGGCTGTCTTCCACAAACTTCCAAAATGGATTGCATTAGACGGGATGAAGCTCCATGAAATTTCCAACTCGCGCAGAAAATCTTTAATCTCGGACTGGATTTGTTGATCATTATATATGTCGTATAATTTTTGAATTTGTGGGCGTCCACGAAGGTGGTCCCGTTATCCGAATACATGTACGTGGATCTACCCTTACGCGAAATGAATTGCTTAAAAGCAGCAATAAAGGTTTTGGACGTAAGATCACACCAATTCTAAGTGGACCGCCTTCGTGGCGAAGCACACAAAAAGCGAAACATACGCCTTGTGACTCCGCATGTTTCGATGCTTTCCCTCACATAACAAGAATGGACCGGCATAGTCTACACCGCAGCGAGAGAAAGGTCTAGAGACATAAACTCGGCTGGCCGGTAATCCCATTAAGGCTTCTGATTGATTAGGTTTAGCCCTAAAACATTTTTGTATTATTCTACGCATGGTGGATCGCAATAATAGCGACCAAAAGCGCTGGCGCACGAAAACCATCGTGGCTTGCAAACCCGCGTGTAAATTTCGTGTGTGTTCACGCTCTATAATATGCTGAGTTAATATGTGTTTGCAGGAAAATTGGATGGCACTGAACGCGAGATTTGAATTTTTCAATCTCCCGCCAACTCCGCATTAGTCCGCTTTCATCTAAGAAAGGAGATAGCGAAAATCTTACTAGAAGTGTTTACAATTTCGTTCTTGACTAATACTTGATATTCGCAATAGAACGTTCGCTGTTGCACCGTTCTGCAAATACAATTTAAAGCGGTAGATGTTTCAACGGGGGACACGAAATCAGATATCGCGTGCACCCGGTGCGCCTTAAATAATCTCAAACAATACGCTATGATGCGGCATATTTTATTTAAATTGGAATACTTATTTAGCAAGTCGACGATGCAAGAATGGGAAATGGAAGCGGCTATGCGGATTTTCCTTTGTTCGGAAAGATCGTTGTCTAAACGCGTGAAGACACTGTGCGGCCAGTGTCTTTCATCTCATTTTAGAAATTCGGGGCCATTCCACCATCTCTCAGCATTGCTCAAGTCGCAAGGATTTAGCTCTCGCAACAATATATCGGCAGAGTTGTCGGAGAATGCGACATGACGTCAGTGTTTGACTTCTGTTAGGCGCTGAATTTCATCCATCCTATTTGCCACAAAAACTGACCACCACCGCGAAGGGGAAGTTATCCATTTTAACGCGATTATTGAGTTCGATCAAAGATAAGTCGGGCATTTCGAGAATTCCAAGGATTCTCTAACCTTGTTGATTAAACGCGCCAATAGTAAGGCGGCTAATAACTCTAATTGCGGTAACAAGACGGTCTTGAGCGGCGCGACACGAGATTTTGAGCACAGTAACTCGAAGATGATCGTTGAGATCGAGCTTGATGCGAAGGTATATGCAAGCTCCAAACGCGCGCTAGCTGGCATCGCAAAATCCGTGCACTTCCACGATTGATGAGCATTGAGTTTAACGCATCGAATTCTTAGTTGATTCAAATCATCTATGTTCTGAAAGCAATCCAACGAGTGTGGATGTCCTGAAGAACGGACTCGTCCCATTGGATAGCCCATTGCCACAAATGAGTTTTGCGATTACAATGATCGGACCCAGAAGGTCCAAAGGATCGAATAATTTAGCGACCTCGGAAAGTATGATCTGTTTTGATATAACGTGGGCTTCTGTCTCAAGTTTGCAGAGAAATTGGAACGTATTCTGGCACTGATTCCATTGCATGCCTGAATATACGAGGTCACAGCATTATCTCTGATAATGACTGGCACACGGTCACGATTGTCTATTTTCAATAATTCAGGATAGTTCGAGACCCATTTGCTTAACTCGAATGCTCCTAATTTTAACAACTGAGTGGTTTCATCGCGAATTAGTTAATTCGTCGACTGTATCCGCTCCGGTGAACATGTCATCGACATAAAAATCCCGAAGAACGTATGCTGAACCGCGAGTGAATTGATGAGCGTGCTGGCTCAGCCAAATCAACATGCTGCTTAAGGCACCTGGTGGCGCAGAAGCTGTACCGTAAGTGACGGTAGTGAGTTCGTACGTATCGATATTAGCAGAGAGATCGTCTCGTCAGAGAATTCTCTGCAGGCGCGTCTGGGACGGATGCACTAAAATCTGCCGATACATTTTTATGATGTCAGCGGTGATGACATAAACGAAAAAACGGAAGCGCATCAAAATTGAAATCAAATCTTGTTGAACGATCGGTCCCACTAGAAGCGCGTATCGTTTAACGATACGTCGGAACTGCTGCGGCAAGATGCATCAAATATAATACAATCTGGATTTTCGATGTTTGCTCGACCGTTTTGAAGACGCAATGGTGGGGAAGATAAAACGATATTAGTTCTTCCGCTCTAGGCGTCGCATATGTTCCAGCGATGAATATTCGTCAAGAAACGCCGCGTATTGAATTTTAAGCGTAGGATCGCGCTTGAAATGTCTCTAGATGCCTCTCAATCGCTTGAGAGCTGCCTCACGCGAATCGCCAATGTCATTTAACATTTGCTCTCTGACTGAAAGCTTGACTGTATATCTACTCTGAGAATTTTGAGACACGTTGTCTAAAAGTGAATATTTTCTTCCATTGTGTAATTGTTCGATTGCGCAGATATGTCGTTCATTTGCTAGGCACGACTGACGTTCGTATAATTCCGCATTGGTTACGCATAAAACGAGTGAATCTTTGAGGCGATCGATATAGTGCTGCCCAAACGAAACTATCGCCAAAATCCAGCCCAGTTGTGTTTTCTGGAGAGTTGGGTGCTTGTCTGAAGACTTGATTTGACCAATGCATATCAAATTCTAAAACAACTCCGCTCCAATTAAAAGATCAATATCCGATATGTGAAATCGTGAGTCAGCCAAACGAATGTTGCGCGAAAAATCAAATTTGTCTCGCCCCGAAGAAACCGCCGGAATTTTATCAGTAACCTGATCAGTCACGATGCATTCGATAGCCGCCTTGAGTGCACGAATCGAGTCGCGATTGTAATTTGATTCTAACCATGTGAGTGGACGAAGTTACCGTGCCGTTGATGTCGGAATTCGAGATATTTAATGAACGCATTTCTAAACCGAGAGCTTCCACAAATTTCTTGGATACGAAGTTCGCTTGCGATCCGCAATCCAATAAAGCTCGACACGCCCTGCGCGAGCGATCGCTGTCGCAGAGCACAATCGCAGTCGAAAGCATGACTTGTTCACTATTGATCCTGAAGCATGAATCGCTATATCAGAGGGGGGAGGAGTTGTCTTAGATGCAACTTCCTTATCGGTATTGTTAGTCGATGGGTCCGCGGCTGAGGACATACGGAGCAGCGTATTATGCTTTGCCTGGCAGATCTTGCATTGACCGGAAGTGCTTGATAAGAAGAGGAACGCAAGCAATTGATGCAAAGTTTGCGACTGCGAATTTCCGCGGCCCTTTGCGATACTGGAAGTGCCATGAAGTTTTTGCAATAATAAATGACGTGATCGCCTTAACAGAAGTGGCATTTAGGTTTAACGATAGCCGCGTATGACGATGACCGCTTAACATTTGACTGCGATTTTGCCTCGATCTTCTTTGCGGAAGTGATCCTAATGCTAATCCTTGTGGTAACCTCGAGCACCTGACATCAATGAGTGATAAAATCTAACAACTGTTTAAGCGGCAGCTCGTTGCTCGTTAAAGAATTTCCCACTCGCGTAACGTGAGTGAGTTAAGTTTAGAGGTTAGAATGAGGACGAAAAGATCGTCCCAATGCGTCGTGGGACGCTTCAATGTTTGAAGGGCATGCAAATGTTTCGCGGCGTCGTCAGAGATTCTTTTGAGATCGAATTTTCCTTTACCACAGCCGGCTTCCATTATAGGTTTGACGTGAGTTTGAACAATCACGCGCTTGTTATCATATCGATCCCTGAGAATTGATCACACGATGTCGTAATTAGCGTCCGACAATTCTAATTGATTACAGCGTTTGCATCGCCCGAAGATACTGAAATCTTTGCGTATTTGAGAACAAGATGTTTGGATAACTGAATTGAATGTATCGAAAAACGGGAACTATTCATCATATTTGCTGGAAAATGTTGGTAAATTTAACTTAGGCAACCGAATATGCGTATTATGATTCTGAGTCACGAACACTTGAAGACGACGGAGAAAAGATGGATGTTCGCAATGTCGGCGAAGGGGAAATGAGCTCGCGGATCTTAGCGGATAACGCATAGAACGCTTCCTCGAAACCGTCTCGATCGCAGCCTTCGGATTCATCTAATGATTCTAGACGCGATTGCATCTTGTTATATTCCGCTCAATAGTGTTTCGCCTTCCGCTCTTCGAGATGAGTCACTATTGATGGGCTAATGACAGCAATTGACTCTACATAAGTTTTGATAAATTCTGATTCCTTTATGGTTGCGCGCTATTGCTTAAGTATCGTCGCTTAAGTATCGTCGCTTCTGATTGGTCGACTATCTTGAACAAATATTGAGCCATCTTGAGCAAATACGAATGCGTGTACGCAACGGACGCGGCGAAGGGAACTTGGTTGGCAACGGAGACAATGGTCTTTCTTACTTTGTTACGCACGCAATTAATCCTAGAAGGGGATGCGATAGATGCTAGATGCCTTCCAATCGAACATTGTTGGACGAAAACGTTCCTCTCGCAGATGCTGCGCCGTTAAGGGCTTCCATTGCACGTCGTCTGGATTGGGCCTTGTTTTCCGCTGTTGACAGGATTCCGCTCGCAAAATGTTGATACTGCATCAGATGTAATGTGAGCCGGGCTGTGTCTTTGATGCTTAAACGCGGGCTGCCTTGCGGCTGCTGCTTTTATTGAAATGTGTGCTGCCGCTGGTGCTTGTCTCGTCTCGATGAGATAACTTGCCTGACTGCCAAATTGCTGCTCGTCACTTTACTGAGGCCAAATACTTGACAGAATCCGGCTCGAAGGATCAAAGAAATGTTGGCGATCTTGCAGAATAGATTTGTGGTTGCACGGCTATGCGATCACCGTTCAAGCGTTTCCCGCAGTATGATTGCTTCGAGGGCACTTGGTCGAGAAAAATGAAATTTTCTCTGCTTTCTGAATTTTATTTAAACAGATCTCAAACCTCTGTGGACGAACATGTTTTACAATAGATGCGGAAAGGATCTCAACGGTGTGGTAGCGCGATAAAAAACTATTCAACACGAGGCGAAACACGTGCTGTCGACGAAACAGTTAGAACAGCCATGATGATCTGAGAGTTACTGATCGATTACGCGCGACGCATGCTTCGCTTAACCGACATCTTGTGACTTGATCGATTCTTTATCGGGCGATATGACTAGACGCCGTAAATGATATGGGTACCAAATATATCAGGACATAAATATTTATTTTATTGTTTTAAACTTTCTCTTTCAGCATTATGTAGGATGGAATGGTATAATTTCGAATATGGTGTCTAAATTTCTTGGACTAAAATCCAACCAAAAAGAGTTGAAATACTGCCATTATTAAAAAAGTAAAAAATTTTTCATTTATATTTTTTCAAATTTATTTGTTTTCTAAAATGAACAACGTGAAAATTATCCCTTTAATTTTTTATGTTTTCATATTACTATTATTATTCTTATTATACTAAAAAATAATTTTACAAAAGAAAAGGAGATGTCTGAAACATGTATGGATATATTTCATATATGATTATACATGTTTATTTATATACATATTCATGCATGGAACATTTTTTACCGGGAAATGAAAACATTTGCATTCTTGAATAAGAAGATAGACTCTTTTTTTGAAATGAGATTTCACATTTTTAGAGTGAAATTCGCTAAAAAAAAGAGTGAGTTTTTTCCTTCGGAGTGAATTACTCTTACTAAAAAAAAGAAAAATCTGTCATTTTTATTCAAGAATATGAATATTTTCAATAAAATTGGAAATAAGACCGTTTATGTTATTGTAGATACATTACTTTAAATACGAAGCGCTACTACGATCTGAATGTTAAGATATTGAACCGTTATATATATTCATTTTAAATGAATTAATTATATTAAATAAATTATAATTGCGTGCCGATATGGTTGTCGGACTTTCAATGCAATCAATTTGAAATATTAATAATCCTCCCAAATTTCCCAAATTTAATTTTAAAAAATGTAGTAAACTTATTGCGAAAAATATTGCTCGAACCCGGATCTCTTGCATTCTGTACGAGCGTTCTAAGCCTTTAGATTACTGAGACCTTAGTAATATTCCTCTCAAAAATCAAACAAAAAGTAAGTTTATTACAGTTTTTTACAATACATTTACATACAATGAACAAAACAAAGATGAATCAAACCACGATTACTGATTATTGGGTATTTCTTACAAGGAAAGGGACCTAATTATCCCCTTCCGATCTTAATAAGCTTTTATGTTATTCTCCAGACAAAAATAAAAGACATATTTTTTTATACGTGCCCACTTTTATTTTAAGGAATGAAATATCTCTTAAAAGAATATCAGTTTTTTTTTCTCTTGAAACTATTATAATACGTTGAAACTATAAGAGATAAGAAAAAATGTTTGAAATGAAAGTAGTGTGGTTTCAAGAGATAATAAAAAGAATATAATTTTTGCATTGAATATAATAAAAAAAAAAAAGAAAAACATTGTTTACTTTTTTATTATATTATTATATAATTAAATTAAAAAAAATTAATTTTTTTCTCATTTTATTATAATATATTAAGTGTTTGGATTAATTCTCACTATTTTTTTGCTGCAAACGTATTTATTCTTCAAAAAAGTACCTGATATTTTATTTCACAATATTGTTCATCGAAAGCTGTAATCTTTTCTCACTTTTTGGATAACAAATGGATTCCGCGATAGAAAAATTCATGTTCTTTTGAGACGATTCAGTTATCGAGCTATTTTTTTACAGCTTCGAAATAACTGAAGTGCTGCTCAGAAAGACCATGCTGCTTCGACCGAAACAAATGATAATCTGAAGGAGCAATGTCTGGTGAATAGGGTGGGGTAAGACATCCCATTCAAGTGCCTCCAAGATTCTGCACTGGTTCTGCAATATATGATTTTAGTGTTGTCATGTGTTGTGAAGAAAAATAATTTTGTCTTTTGGCGAGCGTTTGTCTTTGCTCTATTCAAATTGAGTAATTGATGTTAGTATTGTTCAGCATTGATAGTTTAACTCGGTTGCAACAGTTCATAATACACTGTACTGATTTGATTCCATCAAATGCACAGCATGATCTTCTTTCCATGAATATCCTGTTTTGACATTGATGTTGATGATTCGCCAGGACGCACCCATGATTTCTTGCGCTTAGGATTATCGTAACAAATCCCTTTTTCATCATCAGTTACAATTCGATGCAAAAACGACTTCTATTTTGTCTTTGAAGCAGCATTTCACAAATAGCTAAACGTTTCGCAATATTTCTCTCAATTTATGTGAAATCTAGTTTCCTAGTTTCTGGATCATTCCCATTGCTTTTAAATGTTTGCTAATGATTGATTCATTGACATTTAATGTTTCCAACTCTTTGAACATCTGACATGAATCTTCTTGAAGTAATGCCTCCAATTCTCCATCTTCAAACTTTTTCGGCTGACCAGGGCGCTCTTTGTCATTCACGTCAAAATCATTGTTTTGTTTTTCTAAATCAATATCTGCAAGTTGTTTCAGATAGAGCTCTCTATAAGCCTCCAAACAATGACTTTCAGCAGCAGCTTTTTGAGATTAAAACAGAAAAGTGCTTCCCGCAAATGCTCTTTTTTGATACGAAATCTAACATTTTTAAAGCGATAAAAAATTGTTCTTTGCATCCGATCAAATGTTTTATATTGATTATTAACCTTAGTATGATATTATTATTTCTGGTTACCTTTCTTATAACCTTGGTTACTAGGGTTTATGAAATCCTGCAATTTTGTCACACTATATCTCTGAATTGAATACATATTTTTTAGCTCAAAACGTGTAAAATTTATACCTTGAAGTTGGACAAAGACAGATAAATATGAATCAAATAAATAATATTTTATTTTCAATTAAGGGGATGCTGGAGTAACGGCCGAACTTGATCGAATCGATAAAATCGATTTTGTATTCGCCCTCTAAAAGTTCAGACTCTCAAGCACTGTGAGTGTTGTGAACATTCGTGTTTCCAGCTGTTTCTAGTCGCTCGGTTTGCTCATATATTGTGTGTGAACATTTAGACAGAAAGCAGTATAGGAAAAGGTTCAAAATGACTATAACGTTCGTAAGGATGCATTCGTCGTAATGTATTGATTCGTCTTGAATGTATTGATTTCTTTATTCGGAAATCTCGTACAAATCTCAACTGTCCTAATCGGGCTCTTCCCGTTTTCATTCTTCTTTTCCATCTCTACCCTTTCCTTCTCGGTCTCATTGATCCACGACACGCAGAGTGATACAGGTTTTTCAGGGATGTCTCACATTGCTTCTTATCTTTTATTTACCGTTATCGACGAACAGCAGTCTAAAATATTTCATTCTAACAAGGGAATATTCACAACTATCTGGAACCGATTTGATTCTCTATGAGATATGTTAAACACAAAAATCTAAGAGACACATTTTTTTATATGTGCGTTAACTCATATTTAAGGGATGAAACACCTTTTAACAAAAAACGGTATTTTTCTTTCAAGGCAAATATCGTCGGAAGTATAGAAAAAAATATTTTAAACAAAAGTTGTATGGAGTTCCAAGAGTACTTAAAGTTATAAATAAAAAAAATTTTATTTTTTTGTTTAACAAAATACCTCCACCACCCATAATTTTCTTAAATTTCAAATTTTTTTTTACCAAATTAAAGATTATTTCTTTACGAATTCAACCATGTGTAATGAAGTTATATAACATATCATTTTTGGGAATTAATTATTATCGCTTCCGTATATACGTAATCCATGCTCATATGCATAAGTAATTGTCGTCGGAACAATAAAATATATGAAAACTTGGAAAGAGTTGTATTAAGTAAAATTTATATAGTTTTCTATAGGGTCTTTAAATAGGGACGTCCGAAATTTGTTAGATCATAATAGCCATGTTGTTAAAGTGACAAATTTGTTGTGAATTGTTTAGTAGTGTATGGCAAATCACCATGGAAGGTTATAGTATTGAGCAACATATGCAAATCATAAAATTTATTTTATTATCAAAATCAGTGCTCCGTTCGAGAAACGTTCCGCGCATTACATGATTTTTATCTTCGTCACAACCGTCCTACCGAGTCGACTATTCGATGTTTGGTGGCCAAATTCGAGTCAACCGGTTCGATAAATAATCAGCCAACACTAGTACGTCGCCGAAACGCAAGGTCTGCTGAAAATATCGCTGCTGTGCGTGAGAGTGTACGGGAAAACCCGAGGTGGTCAATTTCTCGTCGTTCACAAGAATTTGGCCTTTCTGCGATTTCAACTTAGCGAATTTTGCGTCGGGACTTGGGTCTGCAATATAAAATTCAACTGACCCAGGAACTGAAGGTAAACGACCATAGACAACGCCGTGTGTTCGCTGATTGAGTTCTGAAGCAGTTGGAAGTTAACCCAAATTTCGCCAAGCAAATCATCTTTAGCGATGAGGCCCATTTTTGGATGAATGGATATGTAAACAAGCAAAATTGTCGAATTTGGGACGATATCAATCCATGCGAGATACATCAGCTCCAAATGCATCCCGGGAAAGTCACTGTTTGGTGCGGATTTTGATTTTTCTGGCGGAATCATCGGTCCGTACTTCTTCCAAAGCGGGCATTGCCATAATCGACAACGGCGAGCGCTACAGATCGATAAGTAACTTCTTGTGATCTAAAATGGATGATATGGATATCGACAACATGTGGTTCCAACAGGATGGCGCTACGTGCCACACACCACATGCCACGATGGACATTCTGCACGAGCGATTTGAGGGCATGGTTATCTCGCGCGGCAGCAACGTGAACTGGCCATCGAGATCGTGCGATTTAACGCCTTTAGACTTCTTTCTTTGGGGTTATCTTAAATCGCAGATCTATACGAATAAACAATTGATACTCTCAAAGTCAACATAACAAACGCCATCCAGCAAATTCAGCTTTATGCGAGAAAATCAGCGAAAATTGGACCGCCCGAATACGTGTCACCAAGCGAAGCCGCGGCGGACATTTGAGCGACATATTCCATACTTAATAAAATATTCTTTCAAATAAAAAAAAAATTGAGTGGATATCTCACAACTTGTTTTATTTACATTTAAAAATCGAGCGTCCTTATTGAAAGACCCTTTATATGCTTTGTTATACATGTATTTAAATTTTATATACAATATATACATGTATATGTACTTAGATTTTCAAATATATATAATTTTTGTGACTTTCACGGGTACTTTTTATATAAAGATTATGCGTTTGCGGGTTTCCTCCGTGTCCAGATTTATTCTTGAAATGCCAATGGTTCGTGAACTTTGCAGTCACTTCATCAGGGCGAGAAATAGCCTGATACTGAGTTGTTCCTCCGGTCGTTCCTTTTATATTACGCTACTTGTTGGAGTGGTGGAGAGGGGGGAAGAAGAGAATGTGGATGGGGAGAGGTGGGAGAAATTGTTAGTCTTCAATAACTGGGAGAATGGTTTTTCATATTTTATTTATATTGTAACCATTATCTCTATTTAGATTATTAGGGTGTTTTTGTATTTCTATGGCTGCTCTATACTTTTTTGGAAAGTATGATGTAATGTTAGTTATTGTGATCGTTTTGTTAAATATTTGATGTCTTGTTTCGATATTGTGTTCTGATAATGCTGATTGCGTGACGTATTTTAGCCTGATATCATGTTGGTGTTCTTTTATCTGTAGCTTGAACATTCTCCCAGTTTCTCCAATGTATACTTAACCGCAAGAACGAGATATTTTGTACATTCCCCGGATATTGTATTTGTTTAATATCCTGCCAATCTAATCTGTTGTTCCTTTGACATATGGGAGAATGGATAGGATCCTTTTGCCTGGTTGTGTGTCAGAGACTGTTGTCTTATTTGCATGTTTGCATGTTGTTGATTGTTTTAATTATGTCTTTTTTGTCATATCCGTTTTTCTGTAAGTTTTTCTGGCTAGTTTTAAATGGTTGAGTTCTCTCTAGAGAGAGATGATGAAAGCTCTACGTACAAGCAAGTTGATTGCAGACTGTTTTTGTACTGGGTGGTGGTACGACTTGGCATGTAGGTATCTATCTGTGTGTTGATTTTCTGTACACTTGATGGCCTAAAGTACCGTCAGTTTTCTTAGAGATAAGAACATCTAGGAAGAGGTTCCTGTTTTCCTCTATGTCTACAGTGAGTATTTCGATGTTGATTGTTGAGGAAAAATAAGGAATTCACGGAGTTTGGCTCTGCCCTGTCTCCATATCACGAATGTGTCATCTACCAGAGCCAAACTTTTGGTTTTTTGAGTGTTTTTCTGAGAGTCTCTTTCTCAAAATGCTCCATGAAGAGGTTAGGGATTATAGGAGAAACAGGAGAGCTCATTGCCGCTCCTTGTTCATAAAATTGATTGCTATAGAAGAAGTTGGTTAAGTGGTTATTAAACAATGCTCTATTAGTGGAATGAAGACGGAGTGAACTTCATGTGAGGCCTTTATTATATTAGGTGTACAACTTTGCTTCCGCCGTTTTTTCCGAGATTCAAGGCTTTATTGTAAAAAACTGGTTATACATTTATGATTCAAAGTATTGTCCATCGCTGGCCACTACTTTCTCCCATCTTTCGGGTAGCGTACGAATCCCGCGAAAAAACTGGTCATCTTTTGA